>MDSV01070370.1_pt1 | contig 27300 bp, 24 predicted proteins | sample 810851 | NCBI WGS metagenome assembly MDSV01 (sample SAMN05326640, study PRJNA326480) | marine metagenome | isolation source: seawater | place: Atlantic Ocean: North East | collected 2012 | reverse complement strand
ATTCTTTACAAGATGCATCTAAATTAGGACATTGGGATATAATATATCTAACATCAATTGACAAATTTGTTAAAAGAAAGAAAATAGAAAATACAAAATACTTGTATGAAGCAAATAATGAATGCACGGAAATACATGCTTACATTGTTGATATTAAATGTGTTAATAATATTTTTTTTAAAAATTTTGAGAAACCCGGTGATTCCTTATCGGGTATGATAAATTGGGGTTCATGTGATTGGATACCGAATTCAAAAGGATACATGATAGAACCATTTATTGTAGATTACAAACCTCATTTACTTTACAATGTAAATAGATATCTGACCATTGATTACAATTACAACGAAGAACATTTTAATCAACTTGTTGGTCATATTTATATTATTAATTTAGAATCATCTACCGCTAGAAGAGACCATATGATTCAACAAACAAAAAGAGCACAATTAACCAATTATTCTTTTTTCAAAGCAATTAATGGTAAAAATTTAACCGAAAATGAACTTGATTATATTTTACATCCAGATAAAATGAAAGTCGATTCCAAATTATATGATTCTGAAAATCATACATATTATCGAGGAAGTATTGCATGTTCAAAATCACATCTTGAATGTTGGAAAAAAATTGTTGATTCTGGTCTAGAACATGCAATTGTTTTAGAAGATAACATTTATTTTTGTAATCATTTTAAAAATAGATTATTTAATGTTTTACAACGATGTTCTGCTGCATCATGTAACATGATACACTTGAATATCAATACCAATTATGTTGATTATAAAAGAAAACTCGCTACTCAATTACCACATGATAATACAAAATACCGAAGTAATATTTTTATAGGAGATAATGAAGGAGGTGGAACAAAAGCATACTATGTTAAGTCTTCTTTTCTGAAAGAAGTTTTAATCCCTACTTTTGAAAAAATTACAACAACGGCAGATGGAATGACTAAATACGGTTCGTGTGCGTGGGTTAAAAATACAAATAGTTTTGCTGTTTTACCATTACTAATTGTATGCTATTTCCAAGAAGGAATTTTATTTAAAGAGATGGATATTTATGAAACTCCTGGATTGGATGGAGAAAGAGAGTTGATTGATAAAAATTAAAGATTCTTTAGCATCTCTTCTTCATTCTCTTGTAAACATTTTTCAAATTCTTTCTTTTCAATGTCATCTATCTCTGAATATGAAAGGTCTGTTATTCTAATTTTTTGTAATTTAACATTATCTGAGATAGTTATGTCAGAATATTTTGTTAAATCAATATCAACTTCATCTTTATTTGGATAAACAATGAAAATAATTATCTTGTGAGAACAGCTTACGTTTTTTTTTAATATTTCACACTCCTTTATTATTTCTTTATAATGACTTATGTCATCATAATGATACCAAGAGAGTTTATATAAAAATAAACAGCGACTATTTTCATCTGTAATTACTTTCATAAATCGTTCTTCGCGTCTTTTAAAAACTTCAATTAAATGAGAGTCTTTAATTAAATCATGATGTGGAAAAAAAACAGTTGGATATTTTTTTGAAAAAACTCCTCTTTCGTCTTTGTCCAATTCTTTTGTAAAAAACTCAAATTTATTTTGAATATTGTAATTAACATAATTCATTCCTATTTCATACATTCCTAACCAATCAAATGGGAATGCATTTATTCTCTTATTACATGCTTCAAGATATTTTGCAGAAAAACAATCTGTTCCAATCGGAATATAATTAATTTCTTTTTCTACCCACTTATTTTCATCATTGCTCCATTCCCATTCTGGTATCTTTTCATTGTTTGCTATTTTTAATAAATAATCTTTACCCTCGTCTCCCATGTAATGAATAAAAAAATCATTTTTTGTTTTTCCTTTGTAATAGCAATTCCACTTTTCATCAATATTAATAACTTTTGTTTTTGACAAATGCATTGCATAGGTTAAAATATCTGCATCATACAAAACTTTTCCAAAATCTGTATTTTTATCTAAAAAAGTACTCCACCCTTTGTTTGTTGGTAAATATTTGGCAATATTATGAGCAATCTCTTTCTTCATAATAAAAACACCTGTATTAATAAGAGTCATTGATTTATCATATTCTGTATCAAAATAGAGCTTAAGATGCATCTCTAAGGTAGAAATCATATATGAATCATATTCAATCATTCCATACAAAACATCTTCTTTGACGGAATCAAAGATATTTTCATCATCTCTGACAATATCAATATCAATATCCATAAAGCACATTTTATCATATTTATTAAATTTTTTAGATGATGCAAAATATTTTATGGCATAGATGCAGATTAATACTGATTTATGCCAATGAAATCTATTTTCAAAAATAGGAGGCATTTTCATTTTATCAAGGTGTGTATTTCCTAAAATGACCAAATCAATATTATATTTTTTGCAATAAGCTTTTATTTTTGGAATTGTAAAGGATGACCATTTTTCCATTTTTAATCCCCAATCATCTTTGTTATTAATGTTTGATATGAACATTACATTTTTTGATGGCATTTCTTTTATTTAAGTTTATAAATTATCTTTTTATAATAAAAAAAACGCAAAATAATTTTTATTAATTTATTAAAATCCTATCTTGAAAAGGGGGTGTATAAAGAAATACTTTTTATATCAAACTAAAATGTATAAGCAGTTATTATGTCGGAAAAATCATTTGCTTAATAAGAGGTATCATTATAATAATGAACAAATTATTTTTTTGGAAGATAGGAGATTAAATGGATTTAATAATTATTTATTGTGATGAAACAGTACGATTTAGATATTTCATGTGGTACAATTACGAAATAAATATCTTTAAATTTAAATTATATGTCAAATAAAATTTTAATCTTAATCATTTCGTCATTAGACAAATTTATATATCAGGAACTATATAATTTATGGAAAAAACATATTCAAAATATAAATAAAAATATTGTTGTTCGATTTTTACTTTCAAACCCAGACCAAGATGAAGAAATAGTTGATGATGGTCAAAATTTATATATTAAACAAGAAGAAACATATATTCATGGAATATATAAAAAAACCATTGACGGGCTAAACTACATGGTCAAAAAGGAAGATTTTTATTGTTGTATAAGAACAAATTTATCTACTTTTTGGAATTTCAGAAATCTAAGCAATTTTATATTTAATCTAAATGATGATTTTTTTTACTCAACTAACCCTTTATATACAGGTTGTCCTGGACACACTGTGTCTTGCAAAGATTTTATAAAAGAAGGAGAGGAAGTCAATTATAATTTTATCAATAAAGAAAATATCTTTGTTGGTGGAACGTCAATTATTTTAAATAAAGCAAGCATTAATATTTTATTAAATTATGGGACAAAATATAATTACTATCATAATTTAAATCTTCCAGACGATATTTTAATTTTTTTTATTTTACAATCTAAAGAAGTATATTATAAATATATTGGATTTACTATTTTAGCACCAAAATATGAGGATATTCTAAAAAATATAGACAATGATATTATTTGTTATCGTACAACATTGTTAAAAGAAAAGCAAATTCTTTATTTCAATATGCTATTATTACAATACCAATTAAATTTTGATAAGAAACTTAATGCTGAAAACAATGAAATAAAAATTAATGTAGACAGAATATTTATTTTAAATATGAAAAATGAATGTAAAAATATATTAAAATTTAGTATTGACACAACTATTTTAACAAATAAAAATGAGGATTATCAAAAAAAAAGGACAGAATTAAATTGGGAAGCATGGTCCACAATTGATAAAGAAAAGATTAAGTATGCTTTAATTTTAGAAAATACTTCCTTTTTAGAAGATAATTTTGAAAAAGTTGTAAATCAATCTATTGAAGATGCAAATAATTTGGGAGAGTGGACAATCATTTATTTACATTCAATGAATAATAAAAAAAGAGAAATAATTAAAAATACAAAATATCTTTGCAATATTAACAATGAAGGCAATGATATATGTGCCTATATTTTAACTTTAGAATGTGTCCAAAACATTTTTTTAAAGAATTTTCCAAAACCAGTAAACCCCTTCAGTAGTATGATAAATTGGAGTTCATGTGATTGGATTAAAGAATCAAATGGGTATATTGTATCCCCAATGGTAGCAAAACCAAAACCACATTATCTTTTTTTAGATAAGAAAAATGAAGAATTACACATATTTAAAAATTTTAAAAATAATAACGATTATATTGACAGTGAATTTTGTAAATTAACAAATAAGATATTTATACTTCATTTAGAAGATGATATTGAACGGAAGGAGCACATGATTAATCAAATGAAAACATTAAATATAAAAAACTATGAATTTTTTTCTGGAGTTGACCCAAAAACACTTAATATAAAGAAATTACAAGAAGAAAACATTATTGCATCTGACGAGGAGTTAAATTCTGTTTTATATGATAAAAAAAAAAATATATATTATAAAAATAAAATAGGGTGTTCACTTGCACACTGGTTTTGTTGGAAAGAAATAGTTAAAAGGGGATTAGATAATGCTCTCATTTTAGAAGATGATGTATATTTATGTAAAGATTTTAAAGAGCGTGTTGTTAGAGCTCTGAAAAGATGTAATCAAGTTGAATGGAATATTATATATCTTTATTCACATTTTAACTTTGGTTATCAACCTAAAAAAGAAGCTTCTTTTCTATATCCTGACACAAATAATAAAGCAAGTAAAATTTACATTGCAGACTCTCTTGGAGATAATTCAGAAGGATATTTTATAACAAAAAACTTTATTGAAAAGTCTATTTTTTCAAACTTTCAGAAATTAAGAGAACATATATGTGGTATTATTAATTGGGGCTCATGTGCATGGTGTCAACCATCTGGAGGTTTTTATATTAAACCGATGCTTATTACTACTGATAAAAATATTAGTAGCTTAGAATTTAATTTTGATGATAAAAGAAATCTGAGAAGAAAAAAAAATGTATTAACAAATAATTATATTAATTAAAAAATTTAAAGATGCTTTACAACAAATACTGAAAGGAATTTATGTTATTGTTTTTTTAAAGTTATTTAGTTAATATATTGAACATTTAATTATTAAATAATGTTTAATATGATAAACAAAATATTTATGTAAAATCTTCTTCGGTATAAAATTTATCCTTAAAAAATTTAAATTTATTTATGCATTAATTCTTACAATACAAAATATAGATGTTTTTTATACCTAAAAATTGAAATCTTGGTATAGGATTATTTAACCCTTTTCATATTTTAAATTCCTCTTTATTAACCCATTGAAGATTTTGAATGTCGTTTAAAATAAAAATATAATATAAAAATATAATATAATATAATATAATATAATATAATATAAAACATAATATGACCATAAAAAAATTTACAATTTTTGGAGAAAGAAATTCAGGAACAAAATATTTGCAAAACCTATTACAACAAATGTTGTGCATTGAGTTTACTAATGACTATGGTTTTAAACATTGGTATATAAAAGGTGTAATGCCTAGAGGCATTAATAATACAACGACTGATAATGAATGTATAAAATCAATAAATGATAGCGATGATACTTTGTTTATTGTAATAGTAAGAAATGTATATGACTGGGTTGGTTCTATGCATAGAATACCTTATCATATCAAACATATAAAAGGAAATTCTATTTTTGAATTTATATCAAATAAATATATAGCGTATGAAGAATCATGTCCAAATGACCATAAAGAAGGAAGTAAAAAACCGTGGTTTAAAAATAATAATCATAAATACCCATTTTTTATTGAAGAAGCAGAAAACTTAATTGAGCTTAGAAACTTAAAAAATAATCATTTTTATAATTTACAAAAAAAGGTTAAAAACTATTATTTAATCAGACAAGAAAATCTAAAAGAAGATATTCATAATATGATTAAAAAATACAATTTAAAATATAAATTTTTAGATTTAAAAAATTATAGAAACCCAAGAAAATATAATTTGGATGAAAAGACAATTAATTTCATAAACCAAAATATAGATAATCTAATAGATGGAAAAAAAAGTTGCTTAGAAAAAGAGTAAAAACAAAAAATATTATCTAAAATTTTAAATTTTATATCGTTTTAATTTTTTTCGTATGGAAAGGGTTAAGGAACATAATAAGTTGTATTATATTAAATGTTTTATTGTTATCGTTGTAAATGGAATCAACCGTATGTTACAAATTTAGGTTATTGGCATAATTGTGTTTGCTTTACATGTCGAAAAGTCGGTAGTATAGGCTAACATTTAACAGAATTCGATTACGCGGGGAAACTCAAATATCGACAAATAGGTAAAATAGGAAAGTATCCAAGATGTAGTAAATGTACTTATTTTAGAAGATGACTTTTGTGCAAATGTATAAGAGTATGATGTAATTTTATTTTTTTATTTTCATATAGGCTATGTATAAGTACTAATTGAAAAAATACTTCGGTTGATAAAACAATAGAAGCTCAAACAACTTCTGGCTATTTAGTACATTAAAAATTTTATGATACTTTAATTTATAATATGGAAGAGGGATATTCCAAATTAATTAAGAATCATCATAAGTATGATATTTTTGGTATTGACCAGTATTGGAAGAGAACACAACTATCTGCAAAATGGTTTCATGTTGTTTCTCCTTTAGGAAAAACAAAGAGGTTCTTACAGTGATATTGAAAAAAAAATTTGTTGATTATGGTTTATAAATTAATGTTGAATAAAATTATTTATCTTGTATAAAATATTTTATCTTGTCTTTACATCTTTTCTAATTTTAAACATATTATTCTACAAAAATTATTAATTACAATTTCGTTATTAACGTTTACAGAGTCAAAAACTTAATCTCAAGATATATTCTAAAATGAAGTTTTTGTTTTGGTTCTTAGAAATAATAATATATTATGAGTAAATTACATTATTTATTTATTTTTAATTTGTTCTTTTATTTTTCGAATCCAATATGGACTATATATTTTTTCAAAATTATATTTCTTTTTTTTTAAAATTGGATATTGTTCTTTTAGAAATTCAGGTGTTAGTTCGTTCCAATCATTTATAATTAAAATTGGCAAATCTTCATATAATGAGTTTATTGGAGAAGATAAAACAATTGGAATTGTACCAACCATTAAGGCTTCCCATGTTCGATAACAATCAATTCCTGTACCGGGCGGAGAAACAGCAAATTTATATTCTGACATAACTTTTAGATAAGATTCAAAAGAAGTATTTTTTGACTCCCACCAATATTTTTTTAAAAATGAAATACATTTCTTTCGATTATTTGTGTGAGGTGTGTAATATGGACCATCAGTTGTATTTACGCTAAAATTCCAATATAAATCTTTATGTTTTTTTAATTTATTCCCATAAACTTTATGAGAAATATTTTCATGAAAAAATGCATCTGGACAGTGTCCAAGTCTCTGATAAATGTCTTTCATTTCATCTTTTGATTCTCCAAAAAAAGAATTAGAACACCATTGCCATTTTGTTCCAATCGGTATTGGAATTAATTTAGGATGTTTCATACAAACATTTTTACTATACCAAAATTTAAGTTTATCATAATCTAATAATTTATTTACCATTTCATTTTCTCCACATGGATAATAGACATACGGACAACAAAAATCTAAATTTGTTGCTGATAATAATATAAATTCATTTTCTTCTTTTAGCAAACGTTCAATACATTCGTTCACCAAAATTGTATCTATGAATATTATTTTTGGATTTTTATTCTTGTTAACAATACAATATTTATTTGATTCAATGTAATATTCATCAGCAATTGATAACCAAGTGTCAACTGAAATATATGGATAAGTATTTTGAGGATGTTTAATATAAGAATCCTGTTTATGTATAATTGACAATTCCGAAATAGATGGATTATATTGTAACATATAATTTCTTTGTATCTCAGAATTATACCATTTTCCTGAAAAAATGTAATCTTCAATAATAAAATTATTAACTTGTGAATCGGTCTGATTTAATGAGATATTATGTAATGAATTATGATGTACAATGTCATAATCACTTTGAGATTTAATATATACATATTCAGTTACGTTTAAATTTTTGATAGTTTGAGACAAGAGTGCAATTGCATATCCAAAAAATCCAAAACCAATAACTAAATTTTGAGCTCCAAGTAATATTTGAATATCCTTTTCTAATGAATTTTCATTTATTTCAATGAAAGGATATAATTCTAATAATTTATCAATACATGGATTTAAATTTGATTCACTAAAATTAGTAATAATAGTTACTTTTTGATTAGGATGATTTGTAATACATTTTTTATAAAAAACTAATGGAGGTTGAATGTAATATGGATGTGGTGTTGAAGAGAAAATATCCCCTGAACGAAAATGAATAAATAGTCTGTCTGGTTCTGGAGAAATACTTGGAACGTCAAATTTTAGTATTTTTAAAATAAATTCTTGGACAATTTCCAATTTAATTTTATTATTTTTAGTGAAACAATTCTTATAACCAAAGAAAAAAAAATATTCATCATGTATATCTTTTACATTGTAATCTTTGTTACAATTATCTGTAAAATCAAATTTAAATGGTTTAAAAAATTCATTTTCGATATTGGATGTAACAATTCCTTTATGGCATTTTGCAACATAAACTGCTTGAATTAGTTGCTCTAAATTATTTCCAAATCTACAAAACCAATTTGTTATGCAAAAATTTTTAACTGTATGTAAAGTGTTATTTGTTGAGTTATTATTTGTAGTATTCATATTATCAATTTCAATTCTAACAGAGTTTAATTTATGATTATCATTGTAATCAAATTGAAGGGTGCTTTGATTTTTATCACAGCATAACAACATCGGTCTGATAACAAATCCACCTGATGGTTCTCCCCATGGACATGTTCCCCAGTTCGTCATTCCATCGGCCGGCTCTTTTATTTTTGGAAATTCCTTAAAAATAGTCTTTTCAATAAGTTCCTTTGTAATATAATAACCTTTTGTTCCTCCTCCCTCAATATCTCCAATATAAATATGACTACTGTCATTTTCGGAATCATTTGGCAAAAAAAGTGCTTTTTGACGTTCACTATATTTTAGATCCCACCATGAATGTAAATATATAATTGTCCATTTAACAACATTACATCTCTTAACTGCTCTAACAAATCGTCTTTTAAAATCATTACACATCCAAACATTATCTTCGATTACAATTGCATGTTCTAAACCCCTTTTAACAATTTCTTTCCAACAATACCAATGTGAAAGAGCACATCCAATCGTACCTTTAAAATGCTTTCCGTCTTTATACAAATTATGATTAAGTTCTTCGTCAGAAGAAAGGATGCCATCTTCTTGTAATTTTTTGACATCAATATCTCTTCCATCAAAAGCATCAAAAAATTCATAATTTTTTAACCCAATTTTATGACATTGATTTGTAATATGTTTTCTTCTTTCAATATTTCTCTTTAAACTTATAATAAATATTTTATTAGATAATTTCAAAAATTCATTTTCGATGTAATCAGGATTGTCTTTAAAATCTTGAAAAACATTCTTTGAAATATTTCTTGACTCAAAGAAAAAATGGGGTTTTGGTTCAGCAATAAAGGGGTAAACGATATATCCTTTCGACTCTTCAATCCAATCACATGAACCCCAATTTATCATTCCACTAAAGGAATTTTCAGGTTTTGTAAAATTTTTTAAAAAGATATTTTCAACACAATTTAAGGTAACAAGATAAGCACATATATCATTTCCTTCATTATTAACATTACATAAATAATTTGATTCAATAATATGTTCTCTTTCTTTGTCTCTATCCATTGAATGAAGGTATATAACAGTCCAATTACCACATTTATTTGCATCTTTTATTGATTGGTTAACAATATTGTTAAAATCAGTATGTAGAAAAGATGTATTTTCTAAGATAAGTGCGTTTTTTATTTTTAATTCAGATATTTTTTTCCATGCTTTCCAATTTAAAATACTTCTTTTATTTATAACATTTTTTATGGAATCATTAATATATGTTATATTATTTTCGAAATTAAAATTATGTTGTAAATTATCTTTAATATTTAAAATAAAGATTTGTTCAATGTCAATCATTTATGTTAATAAATATTTTAATAATGTTAAAGTAATCACACATATGTCTTTCTATAAACAACAAATATTTGTTTTAATTAATTTCTTTTCACCATTACCTGTTAATTAATGTAATACTTCTTAATATTTTCAAAGTGTATTTTATAAAAAACATTTACTAATAATATATTTAATATGATATTAGATTGTATATTAACATCTGTAAATGAAAATAAACTATATTTAGACTTTGTTCCTATTTTTATAAAGACATGGAACAAATTATATCTTTTAGTTGATGTTAAAATAATCTTAATATCAAAAAAAATACCTATTAATTTATTGGCGTATCAATCAAATATTATTTTATTTGAACCAATTAATAATGTTTTAACAAGTTTTACTTCTCAATTTATTAGACTATTATATCCATCCATCCATTTCAAATTATAAAAATGGAATTATGATAACTGATATTAATATGTTTCCAGTTCAATAAAAAAAACCATCTATTTCATCCAGTTTCTTTTGTAAAGGAATTTTTTTAGAATTTACATGAGAGTAGTTCATTTTAGGTTATTATCCCAAATTAAAAAAAAATTTTATAAAAAAGTGTTAGATATAAAAATATTAAAAAAATTCAAATTTAATCGAACACAAAACATAATCACTGGTCAATCAAAAATAAGACAAAAGAATATAAATGATTATAAAATGATTTTTGATAATTTCGATGACACATTTTAAATAGAATCATCAAAATACAATAATTTTTTTTCATTTGTAACGTCGATATTTTCTTGGTATTTTTATAATATATGGATGTAAATTTACGGTTTCAATATTTTTAAGGATAAAAAACATCCCATATAATCTTTCATAAAAATTTGTATCTTCTTTCTTAATTGGAGGATTTATAAGGGTTTCAAATAAAAGCCCTAGGCATTTCCTATCAATAATAAATGTATTATGTTGTGCAAGACAAAAGGCGGAGTTAATTATAGGTTCGACATCTAAATTAACATTTTTTAAAATCCTATTTCTTATTTTACTATTTTTCAAACCATAATGGCTGTAAAATCCACTCAAATGCCAAGCTGTATAAACTTTGTTCTCATTGACAATTGAAATGTCTATTTTTTGTTTGATAACAATGGTGTCTTGAAGGCAAATATATTTATCAAAATCTTTAAAATTTTCATAAGCATATTTATATGCCCCCCATTCATAATTTTTATTTTTAAAATGTAAAATGTCAACGTTTGGAAATTGATTTTGAATTAAATCATAAGTTGACGTAATTTTACTATCATTGTCAACACATATGATTTTGTATTCGTCTTCATTTGTTATTTGAAATTTATAAAAATTTGTAATGGATTCCATTAGACATAATGGGGGATTAAAGCATGAAAATACAACTAATACTTTTTGCTTAGATGACATATTAAACGATATATTATATTTTAAATATATTTATTCGACTTATTTAAAACAAACTCATAAAATTTAATATAAATAATATTATATTATGAATGAACTTAAAATTACAGCAATCGTTCCTGTAAGAACCGGTTCTCAAAAAGTAAAAAATAAAAGTATACGTAAATTTTGTGATACTAACTTACTAGAAAATAAATTAAAACAACTAATTCAAATTACAGAAATAGATAATATTATTTTAACAACTGATTCAGACTAAGCTAAGGAAATTGGTAAAAATATAATATTACTATTTTTGATAGAAGTGGATATTATTCTAGTTCTGAATGTGATAACAGTGATTTTGTTTGTTATATTGTGCAACACGCACCAGAAAGTTCAAAATATTTAATTTATACACACCAGTAACATCACCATTTACACTACCAATTGGATGATTACGAGCAAAATAGCCTTTAATGTAATCATCTTTGTAATCCTTAGAAATACACGCTTAATTAATACATATATTGATTTGGGACGATTCGTTTTGAACAATATTGATATCCTTTTAAAGATGGTTCGATTAAAATTCGAGTACAATTACATTCTTTTTCAAAGAACGCTGTATTGCTTTGAAATAATCCATTATTTGCACCCAGATCATCCAGTATCTTTTTCAACGGAATTTCTTTAGAATATACATGAGAGTAATTCATTTTAGTTTATTATCCCAATTTTTTTTATATTACATTAGTAATTATTTTATGATAAAAAAGAAAAAAACTATTTAAATTTTATAATATAAATGTTAATGAAATATTTTCCTAAAAGATAATGTTTATTGTAATCAAAATAATTTCATTTTTATAAACTTTATATGTAACAATTTTAGTAATTATTTTATTTATATATATTAATAAAATAAAATGAGTGGCAATATTAAACTCATTATTAAGAATAGAATTGATATTGTGTTAGGAATTGAATACGTTGATTTTTATGAAAATAAATATAAGACCGATTTTTTTATAGATTTATATATTGAGCATAAGCGTGCTTTTAATGGTTTAAAAGAATTAAAATATAACGGTAAAAAAGATCATTTAGAAAGATTCAATACTATTATTGAAGGAATAAAAGATAAACAAACTAACACTGAAAAAATACCAGTCCATTATAATAAAAAAAAAAATGAACATTGGGTAATAAATGGATTTCATCGAACTTCTGTTTTAAGTTATTATAATCTAAATAAAAACCTAGATATAAAAGTTCATCAAACTCGTCCTTTTCGAGAATATTATCCAACGAATATCTATTTTTTTAAGAATAGAAATTATGAACAGAAATATTGTGATTATACGATGTATAATTTCCTAAAATATTATCAAAAAGATTTTCATTGTATTATATTATTTCCAAATAATAAAAGCTTACCTCAAAATTTGTTAGAGAAAATAAAAAAAAACATTATTTATGACATTGATATTCCAATATCTAAAATAAAAAATAATTTTAAAAATAATTTTATTCAGTTATTGTACTATCCAGAAAGATGGTGTAAAAGTGGAGGATATTCAGGAAAAGCTATCTCTTGCTTTAATAATGGAGATAATTTAAAAGTTTATTTTGTTGAAAAACAACCACTGAATGTATTAGTAGATTTAAAAACAAAAATAAGAGAATACTATAAAATTGGTAAAAGTAGTGTTCACATTCCAGATACTCAAGAGGAATGTAATTCACTACTTGATTTATTGAATAATAATACATTATCTTTTATGGACAACGCCCCATCACTGTATGTTCAATTCTCAAATTTTAATAAGTTATTTAAAAATCTAAAGACCTATTGCAAAGAAAATAATATTGATACTAAAAAAATATGTATTACCGGTTCGTCTGTCTTATCAGTGTATGGTATTCAAGATAGTTGTGAGATAGATTTATTTATTGATAAGAAAATTCAAGACATTTTTAGAAATACTTCTTTTTATAATCATAATAAATATACACTTAATAATCATTATACAAAACATTACGAGGACATTATCTACAACCCTGATAATTATTTTTATTTTCAAGGTATTAAGTTTTGTAATTTAGATATTGTGAATGATTTTTTAAAAAAAAAAGAAACCCACGTTTCGATTCAATTAATGGAGAATTTAATTAGATTTGAAAATAGAAACAATTTTGAGTGTTGTCGCGAAATAAACAACATTATTCAGAATACAGACATTGATATTGGTATTGTAATCATATGGGATAAAAATTACAATCAAAAAATAATAGAAGAGATAATGAAATTAAGAAATGATATAGAGGTGATTTATTCGAATGAAATAGAAACGACCGTACCATTTACTGAAAATTTATTACTTGAAATTCATATGAAAAAAACTTGGTGGCAAAAAAATCTAAAAGAGGAATCTAAAAAAAGATATCATAACACGTTAACATTTCATATTTTAAAAGGAAACCATCTCCATCAAATATTTAGAGACATAAAAAATACAATTAGAAATAAATGTCAATTAGATAAACACGTATTTCATTTTTCTGACCCAGATTGTTTATCACATATTGGCATTAAATGTCATTGTAAATCAGAGAGAAATGATTTTTTGAATGAAGTTTATAAGCATATTAATTTATTAATGAATAAAAATACACTTCATTTCTTAAAAAATTCTAATTATAATCGTAATTTTAAAATTCATACTTATTTCAATGAATATTGTGATTTTTTATCAAATAATAATCATAACAGTAATAATTTTGTAATCGATAATGGGGGCGTATTAGCATTATATGGATTAAGAGATTCACATGACATCGATTTTGTAACGACTGAAAAAAAAATAGAATGTAATCAGAAAAATGTAGATTGTATGAATTATTTACACAGTAATGAGTTTAAAAAATTAGATTTAAATATTAAGACTATCATTAACAACCCGGAATACCACTTTTATCATTATAATCAGAAAGTGTTGGATATAAAAATATTAAAAAAATTCAAATTTAATCGAACACAAAACATAATCACTGGTCAATCAAAAATAAGACAAAAGGATATAAATGATTATAAAATGATTTGTGATAATTTCGATGACACATTTTAAATAGAATCATCATAATACAATAATTTTTTTTATTCGTAACGTCGATATCTTCTTGGTATTTTTATGATATATGGATGTAAATTTACAGTTTCAATATTTTTAAGGATAAAAAACATACCATATAATCTTTCATAAAAATTTGTATCTTCTTTCATAATTGGAGGATTTATAAGGGTTTCAAATAAAAGTACTAGGCATTTCTTTTTATTTCAATTAGAAAATTATCAAAAAAACCAATCTTCTTTTTATTTGTAACCATTTCATTGTGAACTCTTTTAATACGATGTATCTTATCTGTGTAGTGATTTGCAGGTGTTCTATTTTTTTTTCTTAAAAACCTATTTATTGTTTTGTTTTTATAGAAATCAAATCCCATGTGTCCACCCATGTGTTTAAAGAAATATCTTTTAGAACTTAGTTTAAAATTACCTTTTGTTTTATATGTAAATGTGCCTACTGAAAATTGAGTTTCTTTAATATCAGGTCTAAAAAAACACATTGGTTTAAATCTCCAATATACACCTTCATTAATTTGATGTAAATTTATATCAGACAATATTGGACATTTACTATCACTAACCATGTGATAACCATGTGTATCTAAAAATGTTGTTTTATTCACGGTTTCTTCTTTAAGTTCATCAATCGTAACACATAACCATTCGTCCATATCACAAACGATAATCCATCCATTTTTTATTTTCTTCCATACATTATTTTTTAAATCGGTATAACGATAATCATCAATTTCTTCTACCTCTCCCCAACTTATAATATCACACCCATTTTGTTTAGCAATATCAACACTTTTATCTGTTGAGTGATTATCAAGAATTGTTATTTTACAATTAGGCAAAAAATGTTTATAATGTTTAATTGTCTGAGGAATAAGAACTTCTTCATTGTAACAAAGTATAAATATATTAATTTCCATTTTTTATATATATAAATATTATTTTAAAAATATATATAAAATTTTACAATAATAATTTCTTATTATAATTTCTTTCATTATTCTTTTTTGTATATTTGTCTATTTTCAGAATTAATTTAATATCTTGTTCAATAGTAGTATTCATTTTTAATATATCATTAATATAATTTGGATGCAAACTTAAAACACTCGAAATCATGAAAAATGGATGTGATTGTATACAACTATTTTTACAATATTCAGTTTTGGATAAGATGTGTTCATCATAATAAAAAATTAATGGACTAATTTTGGTAATGTATTCAGAATTATTTTTATATAGATGTGTTATCAATTGTTCTGATTTTAAATTTCCAGCACCTCTACCTAATCCGCCAATACAACTATCAATAATAGTACAACCATGATAAATAGCTGTTATTGTTTTATTTAAAGCATCCTCATTATTATTATGAGAATGGAATCCAAAAGATATTTTTGAATTAAATTTATTAAATTCAGTATAAAATTTATGTAATTGAATTGGAAGATTATTAGAGTTAAATCCACCATAAGTGTCGGCAAGATATAAAGCTCTTATCTTAACATCATGAAATTCTGATGCAATTATTTTTATTTCATCTTCATTTATAATATCTCCGCAGCCAAAATTCATACACACTTCATATCCATATTCTATTAATTGTTGACAAAAATGTTTCGCTTTCTTAATTTCTTTTTGATTATAATAACTTTTTTGAATACCATCTTCTATTGTTGCTCGTGCCAACAAAACTCTTACCATCGTAATATTTGATTCATTTTTTTTAACAAAATCTTCAATGGTTACCGTTCCAACTTTAGCCATAACCGCGATTTTACAGCCATTATATTTTTGATAAATAGTATTAATATTATCTTCTGTAGAATAACACCATTTTCCTTTATTAAGTAGAGATTCTTTATTAGTCCTAAAACCTATTTCAAAATAATCGTAACCTGCTTCTGTAACTGCCTGATAACAATCTAAAACTTCGTCATCTGAAAATTCCCAATTATTTAGATATCCACCATCTCTAATGGTACAATCAAGTAACAATATTTTATCAGTTCTTTTCTCTAAAATCATTTGACAAATATTTTCATTCAATATATTATTTTTGTATAATAGTTCTGCTGTAAGAAAATCCGAATTTTCATCAATATCTAAACTAGATATATCGTCTAAATTAAAAAAATGGGGATTTTTACCATAAATACATTTACTTTCTATAATATCTTTTCTTAATGCAATACATAATCCAAAAGTTATTTCAGCCAATGGTGTTAAGTTTTGACTATTTGGCACTTGTGTATCATCAAAATTAATTCCATCATTTGTTATTGAATTACAAAAAAATCTTTTTTGTTTATTTACGGTAACCATATTTTTATAATTATTTTCTCTAAATGTTTTTATAAATTCATTAATTTTGTTTGAATCAATTAATGGAGAAACAGCATTAACCATCATAAAATTATGATATTGTCCTACATTTTTAGCAATATTGGACCAATATTCATAATTAGGACATTCGGAACTAGCATAATATTCATCTCTTATATGAACTTTTACATTTAATTCTTTAGCAAGTTTGGCCATATTATTACAATCTGTACTTACAATTATTTCTTCTATATTTTCTATTTTTTTCAACGTTTCTATTTTCAATTTTAACAAATTAGTATCTCCAAAATTTCGAATATTTTTATTTTTACAACGCGTACTACCTTTTCTTACTGGTATTACTGCTGTTATCTTTCCATCATTATTGATTTTTTCATTATGCTTAATTGTTTCTGTTTTAGATATATTTTTTTTTATAATTAAATCTACAAATTCTCGAACAGCCCCATACCCCCCCTTATTTTTACAAACATATTGAGATACTTCCTTAACTTCTTCAACTGCATCATTTGGACAAGCTGAAAATCCCACTTTTTTTAATACCGGAATATCAGGTAAATCATCACCGATATATGCAACTTCTTTATATGAATACTTATATTCGTTTAACCATATATCAATAATATCTAGTTTTGATTTGTCGCTACCAAGACTAACTTTATCTAATCTATTAAAAATATGAGGTGCATGTTTAATTGATATAACTTTATCATTTGTTATTATGCCACATTTTATGTTATAATCTTTTATTATTTTAAGAGAATATGCATCTTTTGCATTGTATGTTTTTTTTACATTCTCTTCATTGTCAAAATAAAATTGTCCGTTAGAAAATACACCATCAAAATCAAATACGATAAATTTTATTTTAGACATACAAACTATACAATTATATATTTAATATATATATTAAACAAATGAATTTAATTTTGTCTTTTATTGGAAAATTACCCGAATATACTATTTATTGTATTTATCAAATAAGAATATATTCTAACTTACCAATTTATCTTATATATAATGATTATTCAAGTAAACATTTAGAAAAAATTAAAACACATGATGTAATTTTAGTTGATTACAAAAAAATTAATTGTAATTATAAAAAAATAAATAGTATAAAAAAAAAATTTCATATTGTTGATGGTTTATATGAAAGACGAGAACTTTTTTATAGATCATTCGAGAGATTTTACTTATTACGTAATCTTTTAGAATTATTTAATTTAGAAGATATAATATTTTTAGAAATTGATAATTTAGTTTATGATGACCCATCTAAATGGATCAACATATTTAAAAATAATGATGTAAAAATGTCTTTTATGATTGATAATATTGAACGTGCTTCTACTGGAATTTCTTATTTTAAAGACATTTATTATATTACTAAATTAACTGATTATTTTGATAATGTTTATTTTACAAATAACATTTCAGGTAAATTTTTAAATGAAATGAGTGCAGTTTATGAGTATTATAAAGAAAATGAAGATGATTGTTTTATAATGCCATCTTTGGTAACAGAAAACAAGATTCCAATATTATCTCAAAATTTTAATAAATTTAATAATATATTTGATCCGGCTTCCTATGGTATATATTTATTAGGTTATGATACCTATCATACAAATGGAAAAATTGTATTGTATCAGCAAAATAAATGGGCTTACATAAAACCATCTAATAATATTAAGTGGGAAACAGAAGATGGAAAAAAAAAACCATACCTTGTTAATGAAAATGGTAAAATTTTAATTAATAATTTACATGTCCATTCGAAGGATTTATTAAATGGTTTATCTATTCCATATAAATAATAATAATTCATTTTAATAATACTTTAGTGTAAATAGTGTAAATAGTGTAATTATTATAATATGCGTATATTTATAATAATAAAAGTATATTTATAAAATAACATGAAAAAAATAGGTGTATTTGGAACATGTCGTATTGATAATTACAATATATTAGATTTTAAAAATATAACACCACAATTTCCTAGAATATATCAGAATAACCAATTTACAATTAATGCTCGTCCTCTTGGATATACGACAACATCCTCTGATATATTGGCAGAACTTAACATTTAATTAGTAATGGTAAATATAAAGAAATTACGGATAACTTTGTCTTTAAAAATATATTTCAAACACATCATGGAACTAAAATTTTGTCTGATTTAGATTATGAATATTTGGTGTTAGAGATATGTTCTGTTAAAAAAATTGTACATAAAGAAACAAATTATATATTTCCATATGAAGTTGACGGAAAAGCCTATAACGAAACGGAATTTTTAACTGAAACAGAAACTTTTGATGAAACAATATCAAATATATTACAAATTCGTGATTTAATTAAATGTAAAATAATTCTATTACCTCCAATTTGCGTATTTAATGGACCATCAATTATAGGTATTCATGAAAATACGATACCATCAAAAGTTTTAGAATATAGAAAAGATATATTTAACAGGTTAAAAATTGTATCAAATGAAAAAGATATTTTTTTATTTGATTGGAATAAAATAATTAAAGAGAAAGGATGTGGTGTAATGCTTGTTGACCAATTTCACTTTACAGATTTTGGTCAGAAATATATATCTGAAAAAATTTATAATACTATTATATCGAATAAAGATTTTGAATAAATTATAGTTTATTGTAAAAGATTGATGATAGTGCAATTACAATAATTCTAATAACTTTTTTGATTATAATATGTTCCAACTCCACAAAATTCAAGTTGATTCGATTTTAAAATATCAATTTCTTTATATGCATCATCAATGGAATCTGAAGAATGAAAATAATTCCAATGAATATTTGCAGGATTCGGATAAAGACTTCTTAATTTTTTTTTTATATCACCTGAATTTTGTTTATAATTATTATAATCGGTTATAAAATAATAACACATATTAGTATTTGCATTATTGATAGAATCTTTTAACTCCTTATTATTTATTTTATCACCATATAATTTTTGTAGAAAATTTTTTTTGTCTTTAATTGTAATTAATCCTTCTTCATAAATGGAATAATTGTTTTCTAATAAAATATCTTGTGTTTTTTTGATAATGTCTGAATGTCGCAACAAACCATTTTTCCTTATCAGAAATAACATTCGTGTTTTTTTATAATTGTTATAAAAACAATTTAAATCTTTCGGTTTTTTATAACCATATGATTTTTTATACATAAATTTTTCTAATAATAAAAACAATTTATTTTTATCTACAGTGTCAAACTCTGATTTTATAAAGTTAAAATATTTTTTTGATATTTCTGGTTTATGAATGAGACAATGATATAGAATGCTATATTTATAATTATTTTTATCTAAAATATAAAAATTGTTAAATAATACTTTATTTTGAATCATAGATGTTTCCCATTCTGAACAATAATAATTATCACCTATAACACGAATATCTAACTTGATAAGTTTATTATCAATTTGTAGAATATGACCAACATTTGGGTTATCAATTCGAACTAAATATGGCTTTATAGTTTTTAATATTTTATCGTAATTATCAGTTAAAATATCTACATCATCAGGATATTCAGGAATAATTTTATGTAAATTTTGAAAATTTCTAAGAACTACAAAGTTAATATCTTTTAAAATATTATTTAATAACATTAAATAGAATAATATATATATATTAATAAATGATTAAAATATTAATCGTATCTTTTACTTTAAAAGAAAAGTATTATGATGGATTTTATTCAGCTTTAAATATTTTAAAAAATAAGTATATGGTTGATTTTTGGAAAATAAATTTTGATAAAAAAAAAAGAAATTTTAACGATTATCATCTTGTATTATTTAAGGGAAATTTTGGTATTAATAATGCAAATAATGTAAATTTTGTTAAAAATGATAAAATAAAAGTTGGTTTAATTATATCAAGTACAAATAAACCAAGCGAGTCCGAATTACAGTATTATGATATATTATTTTATGAAACAGACTGGTATTATAATAATACTCCATTATTGAAAAATCATAAAAATTGTTACCGAGCATTTGGTGTCGATACAAATATTATGAGAAATCTTAATAAAAAAGATAAAGAGTATGATGTTTTATCAATCGGAACATTTGCTTCTTATAAAAGACAACACTTAATTTGTAATTTTGAGGGTAAAAAAATAATATATGGAAATAAATATAATCAACATAATTCTATTGCAAATGATTTAGAAAAAAAAGGAATAATTATTAAAGATGCAATTCATTATCATGAATTAGTACATGTATATAACAATTCTAAAGTATGTTATATTCCATGCAATGTAAATGGGGGAGGAGAGAGGGCTGTATTAGAGGCAAGAGCATGTGGTTTAAAAGTCGTAGTTGAAAATGATAATCCTAAATTACAAGAATTATGTTTTTCAAAAATATACAGTCATATTGATTATGCCGAAAGTCTAGAAAATGGAATAAAAAAATTATTCAATATTGATGATATGCATAAAAAAAATCATTGGTTTATAGCAATAAAAAAATATGATAATCAATTATATAATTTTCATAATTATGATAAAATTTTTTATAAAGATTTGTATGTAGATGATTCTTTAGAAACAGTTTCTTATATTGCAGACCCATTTATTATAAAACATAAGACAACTAATTATTTGTTCCTTGAATATAAAAATAAAAGTAATAAGGGAGTTTTAGGGTGTATTGATTTAACGAATAAACCAAATCATATTAAAACGATTCTTGATAAACCTTATCATTTATCATACCCTAATATATTTTTATTAAATGGTAAATATTACATGATACCCGAATCACATAGTTCAAAAAGACTTGAATTGTATAAATCAAGTGATTTTCCTTATAAATGGGATTTAGAACATTGTATGATAGAAAATATTAATTTATCAGATACAACCCTTTTTATACATGATGGCATTTATTGGTTATTTACAACAGAAAATATTGTTAATAACAAATTAACAATATTTTTTTCAGATAATTTATTTAGTAAAAAATGGACTAGACACCCATTTAGTGGTAATAGTGGATGTCGTTGTGCAGGTAATATTTTTATTAAAAATAATAAAATATATAGACCTGCACAAGACTGTACTAAAGGTTATGGATATTCAATTATTATTTATGAAATAACTTCATTAGGTAAAGATAAATATTCAGAAATAATTGTTAATAACATAGAACCTAATTGGTTTCCTAATATTTACGGAACACATACTTTAAATTTTAATGAAGATTATATCGTTTGGGATGGAAAATTTAAATGTATAGAAATATAAATTTTTATTGTTCTTTAATTTGCAATTTATTACGCAAAATAATTAATTTTAGCGGGTTTTTTTTTTCTTCTTTAGTTAAATATAAAAATTTATATTGATATTTATCAAATAAATTTCTATTTTCAACAATATATTTAAAATGTGGATTACAATTACCATTGCAATTATGAAATAAACTTCTTCCACATGAACCGCCCATATCTAAACCCATTTTATTCATATTTTCAATCATATATTTGATAAGAGAAAACCATGAAAATTTACTAAGTTCTTCATATTTGTTTTTATCATACATTGGCATATGTGAATAGCAATAATTATGATATTCTTCTATGATATGTAAAGAAATAATAACATTATGATGATCAACACATGTAAAAAATAGTGTATTTTGTTTTAATGGTAAATTTGGTTTAGTAATACTCTTTCCTCTAATTAATTGTTTTGACCAGAGAGTTTCAAAATTATTTTTTATTTTAATACCTTCACATCGGGATATTTTATTAAAATTAATATTTTTATATTTTTTAATTACATGTTTATATTGATATCTTGATTTGGCTGTTAGTCTTGTAAGATATTCGTTAAATGAATTATAATTTGTTTTTATTAAAAAAGGAGTTCTAAACATACAATATAATATTATGAAATAAAAATATTACATATAAATAAAATGAGTTTATCTGGATTTAGTTAGTGTGTTCACGAAATGGAACATTTAGAACTAATTAAGAGTTATACTAAGAAATATAATAGAAAACAAAACTTAATTGAATTTGGATGCGGTGATGGGACTAAACTATTTTTAGATAACTGTAATACTGTAAAGTCAATTGAATTTTATGCAGAAGATAAAAAATTAGCAAATAAATTAAAAATTTCAACTGATGAATGAATAAATAAATGTAAAGTAAAATTTAAAGATTATAATAATTTTGAAGCAGTTTTAATACCTGTAAGTAAATCTATGCTAAATGCAGAAATAGAGGTAACTGGGAATGGAAATGTACCAAGAGCCTCTAATCCAACAAATACTGATTATATAAATGATATGACAAAAAAGTTAAATAATATTGATTTCGATAATTTTAACATTGGTTTTGTAGATGCTGGAATACATTTAAGAGGAGACATTGTAAATATATTATTTAAGAAGAATATGAACAGTTTATAACTGTTCATGATATTCATACTCCAACAGAACCTAATATATATGGATATTCCAGAATTAAAAAACCAGAACATTATACATCTTACCATAGAAAATATAGTAAATGTGGCTTAATGATTTATAATATTAATTGATAAATATTTTCTGCTTCAGTTGCATTATCTGAAACATGAATAATAATATCTTTGTAGTAATTCTCTAATTTTGATTTATATTTGTTCCGAATTTCTTCTTTTAAATGAACAGCTGTTTGAGATACATTTTGTGAATCATAATGAGGTTCATCTATTAAAATAAGGAAAAAGGAGAGTTGCTTTTCATACTTTTCCAGAATTTCAATTTTTTTTGGTAAATACGGTTTATGACATATTACATCTAATTCATATACCTTATCAACAAAGAGTTTCATATCATCAATATGATGGTCTTTGTTTAAAACAATTGTAAACTTACTTTGAATGAACTCTTTTATTTCATCATAATATTTTTTAACCGGATTCCATAAAATAATTGAAAATAATTGACTTCCGATTTGATTTAATAATTCTTTTTTACATGCGTTAAACTGTCTTGGAACATATTTCTTCAAGTCACCCATTGGGTTGTCCCCATAATATGTAAAAAAACCTTCTAAATCAACATTATAAATTTTGTTAGTTGTTGGTTGATACATTAAATTATGTAAGAACCAATCCCCTCTTAAAGAATTGTTTCTTGAATATTGATGTAATTTTATCATTAATAATGATAACCCTCTAATAATATGTATACATGTATTTTTATCTAATTTAAGATTTTTACTATTCCAAAGGGCAATTTTGCATAATGGATGATGATTAGGTAAGATATCCATAAGGGTTATTCCATCAATAAAATCCATACTGTAAGTACCATTTTTTTCGATTGAAAGCGGCGGAGATATAAACTTTCCAATAATAGGTAATTTATAACTATTTAAACATTCTTGGTATAATTTATAATTGTCACCATTTTTAATTTTGTGTGATATATATCTTGCAGTTGAATGGTTATGATTTAATGTTTTCGAAACAATATTATTTTTAATATTAATATTATATACACCCGGCATATTATATATTTATATATATATATAATATAATATATGAAAATCGGTATTGTTGGAAAGTTTGATTTTCATTTAGAATGTATTCCATTTTTGTTAGAAATATTTAAGGATGATACGGTAAATATATATGTTAATTGTAATAAATATGGCTGGCTAGATTATTGTAAAACTTTACATACTGATATAAATATATTTTTAAATCAATTCAATAATATACTTCAAAATAATGATAAGATTATAAAACTAACTTCAAATGATAATTGTTTGGATAATGAAAAAGTAATTTCTATTTTACATTTGAATTTGAAAGAACTAAAATGTAAGTCATCCAATTATATTTCAATGACACCTTATATTTCAGGAGATAAAATTTTTTACACCTTTCCAATATTTAATCCAACAATATCATATTGTTTAGACAAAGTAGTAACATTTGTTGGATATTATTTAAATAGTAATTTTGATAAAGATACAATAAATTTCATCAAACAAAATTCAAATTATCATTTTAATTTCATTATTTGGGCAGAAATGCATTTGCCTAATAATTATTCTAATATAAGAAGTCTTAAAAATGTTTCTGTTTATAATGGTATTTCTACATTAAAACTAATTGAAATAATAAATTCTTCAAAATTTATTATGAGCAAGAAATATATTAATTTTGATCGTTTCTCTGGACAATTGGGGTTAGCAATTTCATTTGAAAAACCATTAATAATTGATAGTAAAACTCAAAAAGCCTATCAACTTCCGGGATTTTCATTTGATAAGAATTATTCAGAACTTTACAGTCTGGATAGTATTACAGATAAGGAATATAATATAAAAATAAAAGAAATTCAGGAATTTAAAAAAAAAGGACTTGAAAATAATATTAATATATTTAAAGAAATAACTTAAATGTATAATTTTATTACTGGTGAAAAAATACAATTTTCATGTGAACTATTTATAGGGAATCAAAGTGATTTTAATTTTAATTCTAATGTTTTACAGTTACATTCAAAAAAATGTAAAGCTTTAAATACAATTCAAAGTGAATTTGATAATCCAAAAGTTGTTTTTTGTTATTCCAATCTTTTAAAAAATAAGAAAGTATTAATTGATAAATTAACACGATTAAAAAACCCATTTTATCTTGTATTTCATAATTCAGACCAAAATTTTAATAAAAGTGATACTCTTCTTTTTAAAAAATTACCATTACTTCAAAAGATATATTGTCAAAATATGAATGTTCATCATTCAAAAGTTTTTCCACTTCCAATTGGAATTGCTAATTCACAATGGTCACATGGAAACTTAAATAATTTAAATGACATTTACATAAAAAATGTATCTAAAACAGAACATATTTTCTTTAACTTTACTATTAATACAAATAAAAAGCTACGTAATGAGTGTTATCAGAAAATTAAAAAGAAAAATATTCCATGGAATAATAATTTATCACATAAAGAATATTTAGAAACACTAAAAAAATATCAATATTGTATTTGTCCAGAAGGTAATGGAATCGACACCCATCGATTTTGGGAATGTATTTATTTAGATGTAATTCCAATTTGTAAAAAAAATATTTTAGTAGAGCATTATTCACAATATTTTAAAATCATTATTTTAGATGATTGGGACGACTTAGACATTTCTCAACTAACAGAAGAAGCCGATTTTAAGCATGATAAAAACAATTTAACCTTAACATATCTTGAAGATAGAATAAAAGGAGGAGAAGAAATTGTTTTTAAGACCGATTCATCTTAAATTTTTCTAGATTTTTCGAATAAATTTGCAATCGGAATTTCAGAATTATCAATGATACTTTAGGGTAATACTTATTATCATTCTTTTTCTAAATAAATATATAATAGAACAATAAAAAATATATACAATATTTTCATTAAAATATTCTTAAAACATCATCGTCCATGTGTAATGATGGGAAGTGTACACGTTCCTAGAACCATCCAACAATAACCTATTACTATTTCATATCTTTGTGAAATCATTAATTTTCTATATTGATTATATAACCGATATAAAACGACGGATAGTCTACAATGAAAAATACTTTATTGTTAAAAACTTCATGTGTAAAAGATGTTTTCAAAGTAGGAAAAAATATCATTTAATATGACGTTATCATTTGTTATTATACCACATTTTATGTTATAATTTTTTATTATTTTTAGATAATATGTATCTTTTGAATTATAATTGTATTCATTGTCAAAATAAAATTGTTCATTAGAGAATAAACCATCAAAATCAAATACAATAAATATATTCATATTATAAAATTATTATATAAAATAAAGCTAATAAACAAAAATAATTTACAAAGTTAAATATGGAATAGATAAAGAATTCAACAATAGAAAATAATGGAAACGTTGGAAAATTAAAAATAAAATTTACAAAAAAAAAACTTCTATTACGCACGATATTAAATATTGGGAATGGACATAGTGTATACGATTTTACACACTACCAGATTCAATCCAAAAGGAGAGTCTACCCAATTAATCTTTTTAGAAGTTACTCAGCTATCTTCAGCTATCTTCAGCTATCTTCTTCAGCTATCTTCTTCAGCTACCTCAGCTATCTTCAGCTATCTTCAGCTATCTTCAGCTATCTTCAGCTATCTTCAGCTATCTTCTTCAGCT
>MDSV01121942.1_pt1 | contig 27312 bp, 28 predicted proteins | sample 810851 | NCBI WGS metagenome assembly MDSV01 (sample SAMN05326640, study PRJNA326480) | marine metagenome | isolation source: seawater | place: Atlantic Ocean: North East | collected 2012 | reverse complement strand
TTTACAGATATATTATGGAAGTTTACGATCTGGCATCACTTAAGTAGAGGCGATTAACAGTGGCTCATCTATCAACTCAATCTGTGACTGATGTGTATCATTGGAACGAATCGCTTTTCAGTTTTAAAACAACACGTGATCGATCCCTACGATTCGAGAGTGGCCATTTTGTTATGTTGGGTTTGGAAGTTCAGGGGAAACCTCTGATGCGAGCCTATAGCATTGCGAGCCCAAACTACGACAAAGAGTTGGAATTCTTAAGCATCAAGGTTGCTGATGGACCCCTCACATCAAAACTTCAAAATATTAAAGTGGGTGATGAATTATTGGTTAGCGGGAAACCAACTGGAACTCTAGTTGTTGATCATCTTTTGGAAGGCCGCAATCTTTACTTAATTAGTACTGGCACAGGTCTCGCACCCTTTGTCAGCATTATTCAAGATCCGTCTGTTTATGAAAGATTTGATAAAATAGTCCTGACACATGGTGTTAGGTTTACCAGCGAATTGGCGTATCAACAACTAATTAATGACGAACTTCCTAAAAACGAGTTCTTTGGTGATGATGTAAAAAGAAAGCTTGTCTATTATCCATCCGTGACTAGGGAAGAATTCTGCAATCGGGGGCGCATAACTGACTTAATGTTATCGGGCAAACTGTTTAAAGACATTGGATTGTCCCGAGCCAATCCAGAGCATGATCGTTTCATGATTTGTGGTAGCCCCAGCATGCTAAAAGATACCTGCAATATATTGAACGTCTGGGGATTCAGAGAATCCCGTCGAGGCATAAGAGCTCATTACGTGATTGAGCGGGCTTTTGCAGAGTAATCAACTCGGCAACAAAATCCTCATTTATCCGGATCAAGCGAAATCGCCTGTAATCGTCTATTGGTGTAAACTAAGCTGCTGTTGTCTCTGTTCTAGATTTCAAGCCCGATTTGCTTCTAATTGGAGATTATCGTGAATAACTTGTTTTGTCTCAAAATACGCTTTCAAGCTTTTGTAGCTCTAATACTTTTTCCGGCCATTGCTGTCGGCCAGGACTATGCAGTAGCTCGCACCAGTTTTGGTGTCCCTGATTTACAAGGAACATATAACATTGCCACTGTCACAATGCTGGAACGAGGCGAACAATTTGGTGGTGAGCTGGTTATCACGCCAGAAGAAGCCGCTCGAATTGGTCAGACTGGTGAAAGCTATCTTGATACGTTGATTGAGAGCGTGGGTGGCGCAGAGGCTGCTGTGGGAGGATACAATACTTTTTGGATGGACCCGGGCGAGCGCATGGCTTTAATAGATGGCGGGATACGCACTTCGATAATTGTCGAGCCAGAAAATGGTCGTCTACCTTGGGCCGAAGGCGCCCTGCAAAGCATTTTTGCTGCTCGAGCAGGGGTTGGTGAATTCGACGGCCCTGAAGTGAGGCCAATGGCAGAACGCTGCCTCGTTGGCTTTGGGTCTTCCGGTGGTCCTCCCATGTTGCCGGTTTTGTACAACAACCATAAGCAGATAGTGCAGACTGAAGATTATGTAATGATAATGGCTGAGATGAATCATGATGCTAGAATTGTGCGCATGAAAGACAGTACTCATGACGAAATTGCTAAGTGGCTAGGTGATTCTGTTGGATATTATGATGGAGACACCTTGGTGGTTGAAACCACCAATTTTCATCCACAGCAGGGCTTGCGTGGTGCTCTTCGACATTTCTTATTTCTGTCTCCTGACGCCAAAGTGACTGAACGTTTTTCTCGACTTGATGAAAATACTTTGCTCTATCGTTTTACCGTTAACGATCCAAAAATGTTCTCTAGACCATGGACCGGAGAATTACCTATGAATGCTGTGGAAGATATTATCTACGAATACGCTTGCCATGAAGGTAACTACGCAATGCCGGGAATTCTCGCTGGTGGTCGCCGGGCGGAATATGAAGCAGCTTCGCAGAATTGATCATCTGGTAAAGTAGAAGGGGGTTGTCATAGACGGTCACGTCTATGACAACATTAGAACTATTCGTAATTGCGATTGAGGGATTATAGCAATCCGGCTCTATCCAGCACTCCGTCCAAGCGTTTTTCCAATTCCGATGGTGCCGGATGCATCGGTAATCGATGCTCATTATTTGGCAACAGGCCCATGCGTTTCATCATGTATTTAATTGGAATTGGGTTGGTGTCATAGAATACTGATTTGTTGAGCTCGAAGAGTTGATGGTGAAGTGACTTTCCTTTTTCTAGATCATTGTCCCAAACCGCGTGGCACATCTCTGCCAGAATTCCAGGACGCAAATTTCCAACAGCATTCATTAATCCAACTGCACCGATCGCCAATTCAGGAAAACTGAGTTCTTCTAGTCCCACGAAGACACTGAAATCTGGGAACTCAGCCAAACATTCAGAAACAAAGCCAAGATCGTTTACCGCATGCTTCATGCCAATGAAAGTTGAAGACTGCTGCTGTAATTGTCTAATGGTTTCAATAGTGATTGACACAGCAGCCCTGCCGGGAATGTGATAGATCATCCACGGAATATCTATGTCCTTAGTGATTTCAAGGTAATACTCAATAATTCCCCGCTGTGGTGGCCTAATGTAATAGGGAGTAACGATAAGTAGAGCATCAGCCCCAGCTGCGACAGCATGGTCAGTTAGCACTTTCGATTCTGCCAAGGACTGAGAACCCGTGGCAGCAACAACTGAAATAGAGTTATTAGACGTAGTAATAGCAACATCAACTAATTGATTTCTTTCAGCCACTGTCAGTGTGGAAGGCTCAGCTGACGTGCCATTTACCAGGATGCCATGAGATCCTTCGTTAACATGGAACTCAATTAGTTTTGCGTAGGTATCCAAATCCACATCACCATTAGAGAAAGGAGTGATTATCGGCGGAATTGATCCTTTTACTACGTTACTCATTTTACATTCCTTTTAGGAATAACTAGTTTTCGTTTTCCAAACTGTTGTTGAGATTTATCAGTTGGTTGAGAAGTCCTGTTAGTTCTCGCTTGCCCAATTTTCTTTCAATAGAACGGTATATTTTTTCTGATGCAGGAACTACTTGCTGATATTTTTTCTGCCCCCTCGCTGATAGACTAACCAGCACTTTGCGTTGATCCCCGATATCTGTTGAACGCTTAACGAAACCCTTCTCTTCCAAGTTCTTTAAAATCCTCGTCAGGCTTGGAGGCAGAATCATACTTTGTTGTGAAAGTTCGAATGCTTCTATTTGTTTATTGGTTGCAAGCACGCGAATCACTCGCCATTGCTGATCAGTCAATCCAAACTGCCGCAGCATTGGTCGAAACAGGAACATAGTGGATTCCCGCGCCTGCAGCAATTGCATGGGTAAGCTTCGATTGATGTTTCTAAGTTTCGCCATTAAATCAAATCTGTAGTTATATCAGTTCGTTAATAATTGGATTGGACAGTATTCCAACACCGGGGACTTCGACTTTAACTACATCGCCGTCGCGCAGATACTTGGGTGGATCAAATCGTGCTCCTGCGCCATTGGGTGTTCCTGTAGCGATTAAGTCTCCTGGCTTTAAACGGTAGAAGGAGGATAAATAGCTGATAAGAAAACGAAAAGGAAACATTAGATTATCCGTAACATCGTTTTGTCTTTCTTCGCCATTAACTCGAGTAACGACCTGTAACTTACCCATTGGATTAACTTCATCGGCGGTGACCATCCAAGGGCCAATGGAACCGGAACCTTCAAAGTTCTTTCCTTGGGTTACATTGAACTTTGCATGCCGCAGGTAATCTCTCACCGATCCTTCATTCATAATAGTAAGGCCGGCTATGTGTTCGTGGGCATCTTCTTGAGAAATTCTTCGCCCCTCTTTTCCTATGATTAAAACTATCTCACCCTCGTAATCCAATTGTTCAGATTCTGGTGGGTTATTAATCTGTTGCCCATGCCCGACAAGAGACTCTCTGCTGCGCATAAAAACACTGGGATACTTGGGTAGATCGCTATCGTCTTTATACTCTGCATTACGGTTGTTGTAATTCACCCCGATACAAATAATTTTTTCAGGATTGGGAATAGTTGGCTTGTATTGGATGTCATCCAATGAACAATCAGCTTCCGAAGAAGTGACAAATTTAGTGAGTTCTTCCAAGCGTTGCTCACGAATTGCTTGCCGAAGATCTATAATTTCAGGGTAGTGTTTGGAAAGGTTTACGACGCCCTCACTACTTATTCCCCCAAAGTAAGGCTTGTTGTCCTTTGTAAAACTGAGAAATTTCATAGTGAATTATTCCAATTGCTAATTGTGCGTCTGCAACGTCATATCTAGCGCAAAAAAGTACATGTATTGATTTATTTAATATATTAAGTAATATAAAAATCCAATGCTAGCATTTTGAGATTTGATTTATGCCTCATCAAATCATAGAAGTCTCTTCGAATATTAGTGAGAAACTTGAACTAGACGGTTTGGTTCGAGCACTCCATGAACGCGCTGCCCAACAAAATGTATTGCCTGTTAGGGGTTTGCGCACGCGAGTTCATGTCGCTTCCCTCTGCCTAATAGCAGATCAATCCTCGGACTATGGGTTTATCGCGGTTTATTTGCGTATCGCTGAAGGGCGCTCCTTAGAGACTCGTAAGGAAGTTGGTGAAGCTCTTTATGAATGCTTATGCAAACATGTTGATGAGAATATTGTCGATGTGCCATTAGCCCTATCCTATGAAATTCAGGAGATAAGTACTGAAACACGATGGAACCGCAATCGAATTCCAGAGTTCATGTCAGACCAGGAGAATCCTTCATGAGCCGGGAATTATTTGAAGAAAATTTGCAGAAAATAAAGCCGTTGCTCGCAAAATTTTCTGCAGAACCTATTCAACATTTTATTAATGGTGAATCAGTAGTAGCCTTTAACGGTAAAACATTTAGCAATCATTCACCTGTGGATAACTCACTGATTGGGGCAGTATCGGCTGGCACTGCTGAGGATATCGATATTGCCTGCCGAGCAGCGGAAGCAGAGTTTGATGATTGGGCGGCACTCCCTGGCAAACAACGCAAAGAACTTCTACATGCAATCGCTGATGCAATCGAAGCAAACGCGGAAAATATTGCTTTAGTTGAAAGTTTTGATACCGGCCAGCCCCTAAGGTTTATGAAAAAAGCTGCAATTCGTGGTGCTGAGAATTATCGGTTCTTTGCCGACATGGCAGCAGATGCACGCAATGGCCTTTCTCTGCCAGCACAACAACATATGAATTATAGTACCAGGCAGCCAATTGGGCCCGTCGGCATCATCACGCCTTGGAATACACCGTTTATGTTATCAACGTGGAAGATCGCACCAGCCTTGGCTGCGGGCTGCACAGTCGTGCATAAACCTGCCGAATGGTCACCCTGTTCTGCGTCCTTGTTGATAAATATAATGCACGAAGCTGGTTTACCTGCTGGGGTCGTCAATACTGTTCATGGCATTGGTGAAGTTGCAGGTAAAGCACTTACAGAACACGAAGCCATTAAAGCAATTGCCTTTGTAGGTGAGTCCCAGACTGGCAGTGCGATTATGAAGCAGGGCGCTGACACACTTAAACGTGTTCATTTTGAATTAGGAGGTAAGAATCCTGTCATCGTTTTTGACGATGCGGATCTCGAACGTGCATTAGATGCAGTAGTTTTCATGATTTACAGTTTGAATGGTGAGCGCTGCACGTCATCGAGTAGACTATTGGTACAGTCCACTATCGCGGAAGAATTTGTTGAAAAGGTAAGGGCAAGAGTCGCAGCCTTGAATATCGGCCATCCATTGGATCCAGCCACAGAAATTGGCCCGCTAATTCATCCTATTCACCTCAATAAAGTTGCGTCCTATTTTGATATTGCCAAAGATGAAGGAGCGACTATTGCAATCGGCGGCAATGTGCCAGATCTAGATGGTAAAGGCTGTTTTGTTGAGCCAACACTGTTTACCAAAGCGACCCCGGAGATGCGTATTTCCCAAGAAGAAATTTTTGGGCCTGTACTCACAGCTATTGAATTTGTTGACGAAGCAGACGCAGTGGAGATTGCAAACAGCGTGCGTTACGGCTTGGCGGGCTATGCTTGGACCGGCGATGCAGGCCGTGCAATAAGACTTGGTAGAGACTTGGATGTCGGTATGATATGGGTGAATTCTGAAAATAATCGTCACTTACCTTCGCCATTTGGAGGCATGAAAGCCAGCGGTATTGGTCGAGATGGCGGCGATTACAGTTTTGATTTTTACATGGAAACGAAAAATGTTTGTATTGCCACGGATGATCATCACGTTCCCAAACTCGCGAAAGTCTGAAATATGAGCCTCTATCAGGCACAAAAATTTTTGTATCACTTAAATCGTGACGAAGAAATGCAACAAACTTTCCTCACAGATAAAGCCGCTGTACTCTCAAGATATGATTTGTCAACGGAAGAGTATGAAGCATTGCATTCAGGCGATATCGGGTTACTTTACGTGTTGGGCGTAAATGGTCAGATATTGATGCACTATGCAGCATTCTTGAAGGTGGAATGGTTTGACTATTTGCAGCTTATGCGAGATGGCGTGGATAATCATGGCCCAGTTCGGGCAGGAATTTATGCGATGACAGCAGGCGGGGAGCAATTTGCAGAAACTCCCGTTACATCCAGGGACCCGAACTAATGAGCTTGGTCTATGCCGGAATTCTAAGTCATGCTCCGGGGATAACTGGCCGAGCGAATCTAGCGACTAATACCTTAGTGCGCGATGCTTTTTATAATTGCTTAGAAGATCAACGGAATGAAATTGAAGCGAGTGGGGCGGAAGTCTTAGTTGTTGTAGCGGCTGAGCATTTTGCGAATTTCTTTATGGATAATATGCCAGCCTACTGTATCGGCATTGGAGAAAAACATTATGGTCCTGTCGAAGATGCTGAATGGTTGAAAATTCCAAAGACCTCAATTCCTGGCGCGCCTGATTTAGCGCTGAAGCTTGCCAAACACGTTATGCAAAGAGTTGATATTGCTTACTCGGAAGAATGGAAGTGTGATCACGGTATCATGGTGCCCCTGCATTTTTTAACACCAAATTTTGATATGCCAGTTATTCCTTGCAATATAAATTGTCAAGGACCGCCATTAACACCGCTGACGAGAGTATGGCGATTTGGTGAGGCCCTCAGACAGGCATGCAATGACCAAGCGGAGAAAATAGCAATAGTCGGTACCGGTGGTATTTCCCATTGGCCGGCAACGCCTGATTCCGGCAAAATCAATGAGGCTTGGGATCGAGAGTTTTTAGAGCAATTGATGAATCAAGACAAACAAAAGCTGCTTAGTTATACGGATGAAGATGTTTATGATCAGGCAGGCCAGGGTGGATTCGAGATACGAACACTGATTGCCGCTGCAGCGGCTGCTGGTGGTAAAGGCGATCTGCAGTTTTATTCCGCAGAGCTCCCGATTTTTGCAGTAGGGTGCACCGTCGCTCGATTTGAAATTTCGAGTGAAAGGTAGAAGGCATGAGTGAAAATTCCTACCCATTTCTCTACAACTGCTGGTACCCAGCAGCCTGGGTTCATGAGTTGGCAGATGCTGCAAAAGTAGGACGAGTGTATCTCGAGAAACCTATTGTCATTTACAAAGGCGAAAGTGGTAAATACATTGCGTTGGACAATCGATGTTGTCACAGGGGCGCTCCGCTTTCTTTAGGGCGAGTAGAAGGCGATTGCATACGCTGCATGTACCACGGTATGAAATATGACGACAGCGGTGTTGTTATTGAAATTCCGGGGCAGGATTTTATTGGCCCGAATCATCGTGTGCAAAACTATCCAGTCGTCGAGAAAGGCAATCTCTTATGGATCTGGATGGGTGATCCTGGACTAGCAAGTGCTGATGATATTCACGATTACGAACCTCTTTCAGACCCAACTTGGCGTGGATTTGAGAAAGAAGCCTATCTGCACTATGACGCAAATTGGATGTTAATCGTTGATAATCTGGCGGATTTTTCCCATCTGGCCTTTGTGCACACCAATACGCTAGGGGGCTCTGAGGATTATGCCTTCGTGACTAACCCAGAAGTCAAGAAACTCGACAAAGGGTTCAATATAGTCCGTTGGAGTAAAAACGATGCGCCCGCGCCTTATCACCTTAAGGTGAATCCTGATGCGCCAGAGAAGCTGGACCGATGCAACAGCGTCCAGATGCTGGTTCCGGGCAGTTTTTTTATGTCTACAATAATGGCACCAGTGAACTGGGATCCGAATAGTGAGAACTTCGATGGCGTTAAACAATATCGAAATTGCCAGTTCATGACACCAGAGACTCGATCTACTACTCATTTCTTTTGGAATTATTTACATAATTATCGTATAGACGATCCAACTATTTCTGTTTCATTGAAGGCCAGCCTGCTCGAGGGCTTTATGGAAGATAAAGAAATTATTGAAGCCCAACAAAAAATGTTGGAGTACCAAGAAGAGTTTCAACCCAGAGGGCTGCAGGGGGATGAGGCGCTGATACACTTTCGGAAAGTCTTCAGCCAACTCTTGAAAGAAGAACAAGAAAATTTTGATTTTCATACACGTCAGTTGGGGAATCCAATTATCTAGCAATACCAAAGGAATTGTTTATGCAGCGACAATGGGTTTATACAGGGATAATTCTATTTTTGTTTTTAGTTTTGGTTTTTGGTGTTCCGCTCTTTCCTGACTTCATGGCCATAGACATTTTTGGCCCGATGAACCTCGGTATGCTCGTGTTTCTTGTTCTGCATTTGTTGACACCGATATTGGCGTTTCGCTATTTAAAGCAAAGCCAAGGAGAGTAACCCGTGGGTATCTTTCTTTTTCTCGTCATTATTATTGGTACAGTTGGGTTAACCATTGTTGCTTCTAAAAGAACATCTAGCGCTGCTGACTTTTTTGTAGCGGGCGGCAAGATTGGAGGACTTTCTAATGGTTTCGCCATTGCCGGTGATTTTATGTCGGCAGCAACATTATTGGGAATTACAGCGATAATTTTTGGTGCTGGATATGATGCTGTTATCTATCTAGGTGCGCCATTAGGTGCATTCTCTATCGTAATTTATCTCATGTCAGATAAGTTGAAAGCACTTGGTAAATACAGTTTTACTGACATAATTTGTACTCGGTTAAAACAAAAACCTATTCGAATTCTTGCTGCAACCACGACTCTAAGTTTTTCCTTAATGTATTTGATGGTACAGATTGTCGGTGCAGGTGCATTGATCGAAGTATTATTTGGTATTTCTTATATCTGGTCAGTCATTATTGTCACAGCACTAATGGTTATCTATGTAGCTGTTGGAGGCATGTTGGCGACAACCTGGGTACAGATCACTAAAGCTATCTTGTTGCTTGTTGGTGTAACAGTCTTAGCATTACTGACTCTGGCAAGCTTTGATTTCAGTTTTTCCTCTATGTACGAGGCCGCTCAATCTAATCACGGTACAGATGGCTTGCTGACTAAAGCAGGCGGTCTTGGACTCACCACAGTGTCGGCGGTGTCTCTAGGTGTTGGACTTTGTCTAGGCTTGGCCGGATCGCCCCATCTTTTAATGCGTTTTTTTACTGTTAAAGACAAAGCTAGTGCACGAGTGTCGGCTGGTGTTGCTCTTGGTGCTATTTCCTACGTTAATATACTAATATTCTTTGTCATAGGAGTTGGCTCGGTTGCACTGGTTAAAGGCAATCCTGTTTACTTAGATAGTGCGGGCGGAATAATTGGTGGAAGTAATATGGTATCAGTGCATCTAGCTGACGCCGTTGGTGGTGAGATTTTCTTAGGCATCATTGCCGCAATCGCTTTTGCGACAATACTTGCTGTGGTCGCGGGTTTGATGTTGGCATCTGTCACTGCGCTTACCCATGATATCTACACGAATGTCATCATGAATGGTGAAGTAGACCAACATAAACAAATTAGATTATCTAAGTATGCAGCCGTTGCTCTTGGAATTGTCGTTGCCTTATTAGGTATCGCTTTTGAGCGGCAAAATATCGCTTACTTGGTGAGCCTAACCTTAGCGATCGGAGCTTCGACAAATTTTCCATTGCTGATATTGAGCATGTACTGGCAGGGATTGACGACTAAAGGGGCTGTAACGGGTGGAGTCATTGGGCTTGTTGCTGCAATACTGTTGATGGTGTTTGGCCCAGCAGTATGGGTTGACGTGCTGGGAAATGAACAACCTATCTTTCCACAAGCCTATCCTGCTCTTTTTTCTGTATCTTTAGCGTTCTTTACCATGTGGGTGGTATCCATATTCGATCGATCAGACCAGGCTGCTGAAGATAGAAGCAAGTTTGAAATAATGAAAACTGCTTAGCTTTTTGTTGGTTTCTAGCGAGAGTCCGTGGTGAAAATATCCAGATCGTTCGCCAGAATTACTTCTCCATCGTATAGAGCTTCTATTTCATTCAATACAGATGCCTCCGTCGTTCCATAAAACAAGCCATGATAGAGTACCAGCCTTTTCGGTTGTGCGATTCTAGCTAGGCGCGCGAGCTCATTTGAAGTGGTGTGCACACTATTATGATAGCGCTGAAAATCCGGTGAATTTTGTTCTAAGCCTTGGCGAGAAATTACCTCATGAAAGAGTAGATCAACCCCTTGAGCTTTTTCCGCAATGACTTCGCTATAGGCAGTATCACCACTGATAACGATAGAAAGATCATTGGTAATAATTTTGAAACCAAATGCAGGATCAATATCACCATGATCGACAAGAAAAGCTTCGATAGTTAAATCATCTTCTTGCAGCAATATCCCTGGGGTAATTGTAGCTGCGTCGACTCTAAAACCGTCTGGGTTAGAAACTGGTTGCACACCATTGATTCGAAAATTGGCATCAATTGAAATTAGTTCATCTAAGGTATTTGCAATAGGTTCAACACCTATCGGCCCCCAAGCTTGCAAACCATTGCCCCTCCGCCACCATAAAGTATGTGCAAGTTCAGAAAGATCCATGATGTGATCACTGTGCAAATGAGAAAGAAACACACAACAAATTTGAGAGGGGTAGAGCGAAGGAATGTCATACTTATAGCGTGCAATCGTAGCCTGACGAATAGCACCTGAGCCAACATCAAACAAATAGCTTTGTCCTTTGTGAATAACTGCAATACTTGAGCCTGCGCGGAAAGCGTCGGGAATTGGTGTGCCTGTTCCTAGAATAACCACTTTGGTCTTTTCAGCCAGTTCTTCTGGGCTAGGTGCTTCTCTGGTTTCTATACGAGCACTAGGAAGAGTCAGTGAATAATCGGCTTGATTAAGTGAGTTAGAGCTGCAGCTAGTAACTATTAATACGCAAAGTAGGCAAAGAGTTGATGCGACTCGACTGATGGGGTAAGAATTTGTCATGGCAGAAAAAACGTTATTGATTAATTTGGAGAAGCATAGCGTGGGGACTCTAAAAAGCAAAAATAATTTATCTTTGCACTGAAAATGAAGCAGGGAATCAAGAATTATTCATACAGTGGAAGCCACAGGTGCTTGGCTAATCTAGCCTAATGATCTTGTTAAAAACAAGAGCGATGCTCGTAAACCCTTGGAGCAGCCACAAAATAGACAAAAAAAGGGGCGCAGTGCGCCCCTTTTTTTAAATAATGTTGCCTCAAAAATCAAAAGATCGCGACTAAACACCCTTTTGAATCTGGAATGTTCTCCATATTAACAGTGCCGCCAGCGAGGATAGTGTCTAGTGCATCTTTTAAATACCACTCGTTAGCATTGTTGCGCTGGGTTTCGTATCCAAGCTGATCATTAATAGGGCCGCGGAACAAAACCTCTTGCGAATTTGGATTCACTACAAAGACTTCCGCAGTTCTTTCAACCCCTAAGGCCTTTGCGAGGTTTTGACCATCATCTTTTAATATAGGAAAGTCAATTCCAAACTCATCAGCTTCTTTTGCAATCCGTGGAAGATTATCCTGAATATTTGAATTGAACATGCTGAAGGCAATATTCTGTTCTGTGTATTCTCTGCGAACTTCGCGGTAGTTTGGTAATGCGATTCGGGCGATTGGACAGCCAACGCCTTGCACATAAAAAACAGCGAGCTCGAAATCTCTATAAGTGTCCAAGTTGTGAACTTTACCTAGATGGTCGGTGAGTTCAAATTCAGGCATTGAACGCAACCAATCATCTGCAAGGACAACCATCGTTGAAATAGCCAAAGCGGTGCAGATTAATATTTTGCTCAGGAATTTCATTCTTCTACTCCTTTATACAACAATCTAAGTATTCGTCTTTCTGTTACACAAATTGCAGCTGGCTATTAGCTCTGGCTAAACCAGAGATTTGAGTACAAGTCTACCGGATAACAGTGTATTTGCTCAAAGTTTGTCTATCTAGAGTAAGATCAACTGCAGAATCAATGCGATAAATCGGCGCCGACTCCCAATAGAAGGGCTATATAGTAGCAATATAGCCAGCCTCTACCTAATTTTTAGATCAGCTTTGTCACAGAAAATCACACTAGATTTGGGTATTTTTTAGTAACTGATTAGCGATGGAATGGATCACCATTTGACAGTTAATGTTCTGTTCATTGAGACGGGACGGCAACAGGAGTAAGATTCTATGTTGTCAGCAGTGTGTTGATTGCACCTGGCTTTCACTAGGCACTCGGAGATTAAAAATGACAAAGACCACGGCTCTCCTTGCAGTTCTCATACTATGCTTTAGCGCCACGGCTCAAGATTGGGACATGCCTCGCACTCCGGACGGCCAACCGGATATGCAAGGAATTTGGTCGAATGCTTCCCAGACTCCTCTAGTTAGACCCGAAGAATACGGGACCAAAGGATTTTTGAATGAAGATGAAGCACAGGCTCAAATGCAAGCCTGGCGTGACAGATATGATCGACAAGGTCAGGCCATTGAGGGTGATCGAACAGCGCCCACTGACGGCAATGCAAATGCTGGCTACAACAGTTTTTGGTGGGACCCTCGAACTCAAACAATCGAAATAAATGGCCAATACCGTACATCAATTATTGTGGACCCTCCTAGTGGGCAAATTCCTTTTATAGGCGGGGAAAATCCACGTAATGATCTGCGTTCGAAATGGCGCTCGCGTCCGGGGGTAGAGGCCTATGATGGGCATGAGATTCGGCCGCTAGCGGAACGCTGCCTGCTTACTTTTGGGTCTGGCTCTGGGCCGCCTATGTTGCCTATTCTTTACAATAATAATTACCAAATTGTGCAAACCTCAACTCATGTAATGATATTTGTTGAGATGGTTCATGATGCCCGCATAATTCCTTTAGACCAGGATCACAATCCAAATGATTTAGAGAAATGGATGGGAGATTCCGTTGGCTACTGGGATGGAGATACCTTGGTTGTTCAAACAAAAAACTTTCATCCACAACAATCTTTTCGTGGATCTTCTAATGATTTGATTATCACTGAGCGTTTTGATCTTTTAAATATCAGTAAGATTAAGTATACGTTTACTATCGAAGACCCACTTACATATTCCCAGCCATGGACGGGTGAAGTCGCAATGAATCGAAAGCCCGAAGACGAAGTGATGTATGAATATGCCTGTCATGAGGGAAATTATGCATTTCCAGGTATTATGGGAGGGGCCCGTCGCTTGGAGATAGAAGCCGCTGCGAACTGATTTTCATTAATGTTAGTCAGGTATTTACGACTAATTCTGACAAGAGTTGTGAAAACCTGTCTCGCGCTGGGTTTCTTTTGCGAATGAATCTTGAGGATTGTCTAAAGCATTAAGCAGAGAATCGAAATGTGCTGCCTAATTGGATATAGTGTTTGTCTCTAGTTCTATAGAGAAATGTCAGCAGATAGAAATAATACGAATAGTAAACGGAATTTTTATTGATGCCCTCCTCAGCCGCCAAACTCTATGACGATATTGTGTTTGGTAAACCTACACTCGTAATCTCGGTACTTCTCTTACTGGTCGTTTTTTTTGCGTGGCATGCACAAAATTTTCGCCTAGATGCATCGGCGGATTCATTGCTGTTAGAGAATGATCCAGACCTTGAGTTTTCTCGCGAAATTGGAGACCGATACGGTATAGGTGAATCAGTCATTGTGGCTTACACCCCCTTTGCTGATCTATTCGATCCCAATACGCTTCAACTACTTAGTGAACTTCGGGAAGATTTATTGGTGTTAGATCGCGTTGAATCTGTGGACTCAATACTCAACGTTCCGGTGTTTGGCGATACGCCGTTAACAGGAATATCAGAAGACTATCTTACCATTCAGGATGAAGAGCAAGATCTAGAATTAGCTCGTCAAGAAATCATGGATAGTCCTATTTTTCAGAATGCGCTAATAAGCCCTGACGGCAATACAGCAGGTTTGTTGGTTGGTTTCTCAATTGATGAAACTTCTCGCGCCTTATTAGCGCGTCGTACTGAGTTGAGGAATCTAGAGCGAGATGGTGGTCTTACTGTAGAAGAGGTGTTGGAATTAGAGGATGTTGAAGCAGCGTACGCAACCGACAGCGTAATAGCAGCAGACCGTCAACATGAAATCATCGGTGATATTAGAAATGTACTCGAAAATCACAAGGATAGTGCCCAGATATATCTAGGTGGTGCACCAATGATAGCCGATGACTTGGTGACTTTCGTGGAGGCTGATCTACGCAGTTTTAGTATTGCAGTGGTGTTGCTCATAATTGTGGCGCTTGGTCTAATTTTTCGAAAGTTGCGCTGGGTAGCAATGCCCCTAGCGTGTTGCGTTGTAGCCGGCACTATTATGGTCGGAGTTCTTGGGCTTATGGATTGGCGAGTAACGGTTGTATCTTCCAACTTTATTTCGCTACTTCTAATTATTATGATCTCCTTAACCGTGCATTTAATTGTGCGTTATCGAGAATTACGCGCAACTAGGCATTATAGTAATCATGATAAGGTACTTCGGCATGCAATTCGAAGTATGTTTCGGCCCTGTCTCTACACTGCGCTTACCACAGCAGTTGCTTTTGGTTCTCTTGTCGTTAGTGGAATCCTGCCGATTATCACCTTTGGTTGGATGATGGTGATGGGCGTCTCGACAGCGCTTGTAGTGGCATTCACTTTATTTCCAGCAGTCATGAGTATGCTTAAGACTGATGACGCACAGTTTTCTTCTAACTTAAGACTTAACCTCACCGCAGCTTTGGCGACCTTCACTGACAAGCTTAAAGGAAACGTTCTTATTATTTATGGCCTGATTCTGGTGTTGAGTGTAATTGGCTTAACCAGGCTTCGCGTAGAAAATAGTTTTATTGACTACTTCAGAGAAAGCACAGAAATATTTCAAGGCATGACACTCCTTGATGACAAACTTGGAGGAACGCTGTCCTTTGATGTCGTGGTGGACTTGCCGGATGCTGACGAAGAATTTGATGGCGGCTTCGATGATGGTTTTGGGGATTTTGATGATGGCTCTGGCGATAGTTCAGATAATTATGGTTATTGGTTTACCGCGCCCAAAATGGATCAGATTAAAGCAATTCATGAGTATTTAGACAATGATCAACAAACAGGTAAGGTGCTCTCTTTTGGGGCGGTTATTCAACTAGCAGAGAAACTTAATGCTAATGAACCTATAGATGGATTGTTATGGGCGTTACTCTATAGCCGAATACCGGAAACACTTAAGGATACAGTATTGAATCCTTTTGTTTCGATAGAAGACAATCAACTGCGGTACAATGTAAGAGTTATTGAATCGGCGGAAGGTTTAAATCGGAATGAACTACTGAAGCGGATTGAATCTGGCGTTGAACAGGAATTCGGGTTCGAAGACGAAGAAGTAAGATTAACAGGCATTCTTGTGATGTATAACAATGTGCTACAAAGCCTGTTTCAATCACAAATTCTTACTTTAGGTGTAGTAATGCTGGCCATCATGCTGATGTTTCTTGCTTTATTTCGTTCGTGGGCCATTGCTCTAATTTGTATCGTTCCTAATGCCATTGCTGCCGCAGTTGTCTTGGGAATCATGGGGTGGTTAGGTATTCCACTAGATATCATGACGATAACTATCGCCGCTATTTCTGTCGGAATAGGTGTAGATAATACTATTCATTATATGCACCGGTTTCGACGTGAGTTTCCGAGATTTGGTAAGTACCGGGAGACCATGTTTTTCTGTCATAACAGTATTGGAAGAGCGATGTATTTTACTTCCATGACTATCGTGGCTGGTTTTTCAATTTTGGCTCTGTCAAATTTTATTCCGACAATTGTATTTGGCCTTCTTACTAGTTTCGCAATGTTAGTAGCATTAACAGGTTCTTTAACTTTGCTGCCCCAATTGCTGATTACGTTTAAGCCTTTGGGAGAAGAAACCCTGTAAGGATCATAGCAAGAGATAAACTAATCGCAGTGAGCGGCTTGCTAATATTTGCTTGACTGTTTTATGCTGCGTTCGCGCACGAAAGTTGAATTTACAAAGAGTATGCCTATGAAGTTTTTGAGATTGTCCGTGATCGTAATTATCCTGGGATTGTTGGCCTCCTGCGGTGGAGAACCACAAACACCTGCTGAGCCGACTATTGTTGAGGGTTTCATGGCAGATCCCGAGGCAGTGGGGCGAGGGCGGGCGCTTTTCGCCGGCAGTTGTTCTGGCTATTGCCATCGCACTCAACCTGGTGAATCAGATGCCCTATTCCTCTTTGACTGTGAATGGAAAAATGGCGGTAGCGATCAAGAGATCTTTGACACTGTAACCAACGGTGTCCCCAATACTCGAATGGTTGGCTTTGGGTCAAATTTTCCAGAAGGCGATGATGACTTATGGAAAATCATCGCTTACCTACGTAGCAACCAGCAAGCTTGTTCATAATATTTTTACCCTAATTAGGAATCATCCATGGCTTTAAACTCACCAGACAAGGAAATTAAGGAAGCAAAAGGAGCAGGTCGCTCAGGCTTTATGGATGAGAAGCTGTTCAAATCCAGATCACTCACAATATTTGGCGAAATCAATGACAAGGTGGCGCGATCTGTGACTGAAATATTGTTAGCGCTAGCAGCTGAAAGCGACGATGCAATCTCTATCTATCTGAGTTCACCAGGCGGGCATGTTGAATCTGGTGATGTCGTTTATGACATGATTAAATTTATTAAGCCAACGGTAAAAGTAATTGGTACCGGTTGGGTGGCAAGTGCAGCTACTACAATCTACCTGGCAGCAGACAAGGAAAATCGTTTCGCCCTACCGAATACGCGTTTTCTCATTCACCAACCACTTGGGGGTTCACAGGGTGATGCGACTGATATCGCGATTCAGGCAGAGCAAATCGTCAAAACCAAAGCGAGAATTAATCAGCTAATAGCCAAGGAAACTGGACAAGATCTAGAGCGGGTAGCTGTGGACACTGATCGGGATTATTGGATGACAGTTGATGAGGCAGTTGCCTACGGCATCGTAAAAAAAGTCGTTGTGTCGGCGGATGAAATCTAATTTACAGAGATTTTCTTAAATACAGCCTGTCGATCTTTTGCCAAAGCACAGACAACCATGAAGTCTGGGGTGCAAGTCGCAGCAAAAGCAACGGCTGTTTGTGCATCAACTAATTCCGCCTGAATAATGCCAGTTACGCCGGCGTATTCAACTTCAACCCTTGCGATATTCCCTTCCACTGATCCATCTTTGCTAGTCCAAATAAAACCCATAGATTCAACTTGATGGACCTTCATGATGCCATTCGTAACTTCTACTTGTATTTGGAATAGAGTTCCATCTCCTATCCAATTTCCAGTCCAAACATTGTCGCTTGTTTCTTGTGCTGCAAGCTTATGGGACAGCAGCACCGCAATTATGAGTAGTGTTAAATTCGACCTAATTAAGTGCAAGACCGACCCCAAATAGTTGACCGTGGTTAATAAAAACAAGGAAATAAATCACTGCCCCAACAATCACCGCAATAGAATCTCGCCATAACCATTTGAGTTTTGGCTCTAACGCTGACTTAGAATTGCTGCGTAGGGTTACAAATTTTAAACCGGACCATAAGCTAAAACTCCCGAAGAGGAGTATTGATGCCAAATCACCATTCGTCCAGAGATGAGAAATTCCCCATATAAATACTCCCAGCAACATGGGGTTTCTCAACTGCCAGTGAATATAAGAGGTAGGTATATTACCCGCTACCAGTAGAATGAACGCGGGAATCATGAGTATTGAAGAAAGGTAACGCAAGCTGAAAGGAGGTTCCCACACCATAGTAAAAGGTGCGAGGGATTTGCCCCAAATAATAAGCACTAGCCCACTGAGTACAAATAAGGAGAATAGCCCTGTATAGGCAGTCCTGTTGGGCATGTGAGCTATGAATGAGTCTCTAAGCCCGAATTCTCGAAGGAGATGTGGGATGAAAAAAAGTAGTAGTCCTAGAATCAGTATCAGCACTGAGGGGGAGACTCTCTAGTATAGGCAAGGGTCAAGTGTAGCATGACTTGTGGCTGAATTAGGGCGGAAAGCTTCATTATTCGAGGCCTATAGCTTGGTCAAGAAGATTCCCAAACTTTGTTCCAATAATTAAACCTGAGCCACAGGATTTCCAATGGAGAACTCATGATTCATGATTGGCAAATCACGAACTCTCTGTCCTGTAAGTATGTAGAGAGCGTTGGTTACCGCCGCAGCGATAGGTGGTGTCGCGGGCTCTCCGAGACCACCTGGCGCCCCACCAGATTCAACAATGTGTACTTCTATCTTAGGCGATGAGGACATCCTTACTACTTCATAGTCAGGGAAGTTGCCCTGTGCAACTCGACCATTCTCAATAGTAATTTCGCCATACATGGCGGCAGATAATCCAAAAATAATGCCACTTTCAATTTGTGCTTCTACTATATCTGGGTTTACCGCCCATCCACAGTCAATTGCGCAAGTAACTTTATGTACGATTGGCTGATTGTCTTCATCCAACGACACTTCTGCAATTTCTGCTACAAAACTTCCAAAACTTTCTTGCACAGCAATACCTAAAGCACGTCCTTCTTGTAAGTTTTCTCCATAGCCCGCCGCTTCTGCAGCAACCTCCAACACCTTTCTATGGCGAGGATGATCTTGCAGTAAATTAATCCGAAACTGATACGGATTCACACCTGCGCGATTAGCTATTTCATCAATAAATGATTCTGTGAAAAAAGTTTGTTGTGTGTGATCTACGCTTCGCCATGGTCCTATCGGGACATGGGTCTTACCATCGACAACCCGTATTGATTGATTCTCAATCGCGTAAGGTATATGAGATGCACCTGGCACCGATATCGGACCGGTAAAACGGCTATGCCACGCGGTTACGTTATTGTTGACATCAAATGCTGCTTTAAAATTATTGTGAACAGCGGGTCGGTAGTGATCCTGTTGCATATCATCTTCGCGACTAAAAATAGTTTTTACAGGAACGTCAAATTCCATAGCTATAAGTGTCGCATGATCGATTACATTAGAATTTAATAAGGGTACCCGTCTACCGAAACCACCCCCGCAATATGTTTGATGGAAAGTTACTTTGCTTTCAGGTAAACCGGCTACGGTAGCAACACGGCCAGCGGTGCCTAGCGCGTCTTGAGTGCTAGTCCATACTTCTGCGGCATCTCCTTTAAAATGAACTGTGCAGTTCATGGGTTCCATTGCAGCATGGGCAAGATAGGGGACTCGATAATTTGCTTCTAAAACGTCAGCTGCTGCCTCTAATTCTGCTTCAGCATCACCTACCTCTTTATCTTTGCTGCCATTATTTTCGGCAAGTTCTTTACTGAATCGGGCGTCGATGTCACTACTAGAGATAGAGTCATTTTCTGAAGCTTCAAAAGTAGCATCAACTAACGCTAATGCATTTTTTGCTCGCCAGTAGCTATCTGCTACTACCGCGAATGAATCCTCTAGTTCAATTACTCTTTTTACCCCTCTTAGGGTTAAGGCTTCAGTGGCATCAACTGAAGTGAGCTTAGTGCCAAAAACAGGCGCGAGCTTGATTGCCGCAAAGAGCATGTCATCGCTATGCGCATCTATTCCGAACATTGCCGACCCATCTACTTTTGCTGGAATGTCATTCCGAGATATTGCTTTACCCATAATATTGAATTGACTTCGGTCTTTAAGAATCGGATTTTCGGGAGGCTCAAGCAATGCGGCATCGGTGGCGAGCTGACCATAGCTCATTGATTGCCCAGAGGCGTTGTGATTTACGTGGCTGAGTTCTGTTGTTAGTTCATCGATGGGAACACTCAAGCGATTGGCCGCTGCTTCGAGAAGCATTTTTCTAGCAGCCGCGCCTGCTGTACGCATTGCTGTTTCGCCGGTGTAACGCACTGAGGAACTGCCACCGGTTATTTGCAAGTTCATTATCTCTGCTATAGGAAATGCGCTCATATTAACCAAGGGCATTAGGGCATCAGGAACCCCAAATTCGCCTGCAAAGCCTTTTATGAGATCTCCATTCGCGAATAAATCAATTGCTGGAGCTTGCTCAATTTTTATGTCTTCCCAACTTGCATCCAGTTCGTCGGCAGCCATCATAGATAATGCTGTGTGAATTCCTTGCCCCATTTCTGAGTGTGGTACAAAGATCGTGATTTCATTTTCTTTATCGATTTTTATAAATGAGGTGATGAAGCGTTCTGAACCTTTGGCCAACTCATTGTTGGCGCGGCTATGCCTGCTAGGACGGGTCGCTGAATATCCAATTAATACCCCGCCGCCAACCAGAGCAGTGGATACTATAAATCGTCTTCTACTAACTTTCATTGCTGGGCTCCTTAAGCATTCGCTAACGCGTGTATTGCTTTTCGCACTCGAGGATACGAGCCGCAACGGCAAATATTGGTAATGCCAGCATCAATTTCTGCATCACTGGGCTTTGGATTCTCCGCAAGCAAAGACGACACGGCCATAATCATTCCGGATTGGCAATAGCCACACTGCGGGATCTGGTGGTCAATCCACGCCTGTTGGACTGCTGCAAGGCCAGATAGAGAAGTATTGGTCCCTCCTATAGCGACCGCTAGGCCTTCTATGGTGGTGATTTCTTGCCCTTCAACTGCAGATACGGGGGTTACGCAGCTGCGAACTGCCTTGCCGTTGATGTGGACTGTGCAGGCTCCACAAGAAGCGATTCCGCAACCAAACTTTGTTCCAGTTAAGCCAATCTCATCTCGTATTGCCCACAACAAAGGCATTTCCGGTTCGATATCCAATATATGTTCAATGCCGTTCACTTTAAAAGTAGCCATTTTGATTTCCCTCTTTTCGGGTAATACGCGTTGATTTGCGCAGCATATAGCAGGGTTGCCACTGCATCAATTGATAAATAATACAAAAGCTTTATACCAATAGGTTAACTCCGGAAGCTGTGGGAGTATGTGCACCCTTATTGATTATGAGACGTTCCTAGGTATGGAATTTAATTACTCCGCTTTAGACACTGTTGTATCTGGAGAATCAGTCAAAGATTCCCTGCCAATTTTAATAGAGCGCCTGGGAGCTTCACGTGTATTTATAGTGGCTTCAAACAGCGTAAGTCAGGCTACCGATGAATTTGCTGAGATAAAAGTGCGATTAGATAGCAAATGTGTCGGGGTATTTGATCAGGTAGGAGCTCATACGCCTCGAGAAGATGTGCTTCGGGTCTTGAACAAAGTGCAAGCGTCAGAAGCAGATTTATTAATATCAATAGGGGGAGGATCAATAATTGATTGCAGCAAGGCAGTACAGTTAGCTCTGGATCAAAATATTAACAGCGCGAATGAGCTTCTCGAATATGCCCAACTGAGTGACGGTAGCTGTGGCGCAAAATGGGGAGACTTTACCTTATTTGAAGAACCCGCGAAGATCCGACAAATAGCTGTACCTACAACACTTTCTGGTGCGGAATTCAGTAACAATGCTGGTGTGCTTAATACTCAAAGTGCGGCGAAAGAAGGCTATCGTGGAGTGAATTTATGCCCCCAGTGCATAATCTATGATTCAGAATTGGCAACGCTTACGCCGGAATGGCTTTGGCATTCAACAGCAATTCGCTCTCTTGACCATGCAATTGAAGGATATTGTTCCGCCGCGTCATCACCATACCTCGATGCGCATTTTCTAGAAGCAGTCGGTTTGTTTGCGAGCTCGCTTCCTGCAGCAAAATACAATCCTCTGAATTTGCAGGCTAGAGGGGAAAACTATCAGGCGGTCTGGTTAGCTTGCTGCGGACTCGGAACAGTTCCCTTTGGGGCAAGCCATGGTATTGGTTACATCTTAGGAAGTCTCTGCGGTGTTCCGCATGGGTTCACTTCGTGTGTTATGTTACCTGCTGTGCTTGACTGGAATAGTATTGAATTTTCTGAACGTCAGAAGGGTATTGCTAATGCGTTGGGACGTCCTGATTTGACTGCCGGGCAAGCCGTGAAATCTTTAGTAAAAAAACTTGATCTTCCGACTTGCTTGAGAGATGTAGGAGTTAAAAAAAGTATGCTGGATGAAATCGCAAAGCGAGCGATTAAACACCCTGTTGTAAAACGTAATCCAAGAACTTTGAATAGTCCTTCCCAGGTGCGTGAAATTCTAGATATAGCTTGGTGATCCGGTTTCAATATTATGATCTAGTAGTCACCAAGAATTTGGAATTAGAAGCTTCGGTGGAGCAATAGTATCGCGCCAGAATTTAAGAAGTACTTATAGATACATAGAATATGCTAGATATTGAGTAAGAATTACTGCGGGGTAATTGCCCAGAGAGAATTTAGCAGTATTGGTTTTGCGCTCAGAAAATTCCCTAATTTCTCATAATGCCTGTGAATTCGGTTGGAATGGAAAGAATCGGCGGTGATTACAGTTGACTGTGGCGAGATTAACAGGACAATAGGCAAACGTTTCACAATTGAGGCAACTCCACATAGAAGGGGATTTGGGAGTTAAACACTGCCAGGAGCATAGCCAATACGGCACTCCGAGCTTTCGTTGTAAAACAGTCTGAGCTTGTGAATTATAAAAAAGGTGGATTATTTTATGAAAAAACTACTAAGCGGATGGTTGATTCTTTCTTTAGCTATACTAGTGGGCTGTGCCGCCGCGGCACCTCCTGCCGTTGGTATATGGGGTGTTGAGATGAATACGCCTTTAGGTGCCCTACCTGCTGTTTTAACTATCAATGCTGATGGATCTGGCAGTATGTCAGCTGATGGACTCGGCGAAGCGCCTCTTTCAGGAATTACATTTGATGGTAATGCTGTAAGTTTTGAAGCAGAAGTTGATGCCCAAGGCCAAACCCTAGTTCTTGATTTTAATGGAACCGTTGAAGGTGATTCAATGGACGGTGAATTTGGCAGTGATTTCGGAGCATTTGGTGTATCCGGTTCACGTCAGTAGAATCAATAAAGTCGAATAAAAAAGGGATTCAATAGAATCCCTTTTTTATGCCTGTAATTCTTAAATTACGTTTAGCCTCAAATCCTCTGTTACCCTGAGCAAATTTTCCTGTGCATTTGGGCTGTTTGGATGCAGATCAACAAGATTTTCAAAAGCTTGTTTAGCTTTGCTCAGTTGCTTCTGTTGCAGGTAAACTAGCCCTAATCCTGAAAGCGCGCCAAAATGTCGTGGTTCAAGCTCAAGAACTTTTTCTATGTCTGCAATTGATTCATCTAAATTACCTAAAATATAGTGCAAGGTTGCTCTGCGATTCCAGCCTTCAGCGTAGTCTGGGAAATTTTCTATCAATTGCGTAAAAATTAGCATCGCTTCTGCATAACGATTGTAGTTCATTCGAGTAACGCCCATTTGTATAAGTTGCTCTACATCGTCATTAGCATGATTAAACCAAATTTCCCAAATCTGATTTTCAGTTGAGCGAATCGTAGTCAGGTCAGTGCTGATTAGTAAAGTAGAAAACAGGTCATCGAGACGTTCGTCGGATTGGTCCGCGATTACTGATGCCGGCAAAAATAGGAGGCAGATTAGAAAAGGCCGAAACATAGGTATAGTGTTTGTCCACTGAGTCTTAACAAAGGGTAGGTTGAGTATAGCCTCTGCCTATATGAGCTGACTAGGTTTCCAAGTAATATCTAGAAATTAGACGCGGTCGCTTTTAGCCAGTCGTCTCGATAATATTCAGGAATTGGTTCGTTATTATGCAGCTGGCCTGGAGTGAGAGGTTTATAGATCTGGTCGAAAGTTTTCATCTCGCCACCAACGCGAGTATAGAGATCTGATGGCTGGAGATTACAGGGGTTGCTGTGTCCCATTGAGCCGCACAATTCTGAGAATGCGCGCACAGTTGCATGGTGAAAGTTTCGGACCCGTTCGGACTTTTCTGGCACATCGATAGCGCGAGCGCGGGATGCATTTTGCGTTGCGATTCCCGTCGGGCAATGATTTGTATTACAACTTTGAGCCTGTATACAACCCAATGCCATCATCATTGAACGACCAGCATTAACTGTATCGGCGCCAACAATAATTTTTTCTAACATGTCAAAGCCAGTCGCAGTTTGTCCCGAGCTAATTATTTTTACGCGATCGCGGATATCAGCGCCAACTAGTATCTGATTAACGAAGTAAGTTGCTTCAATGCAAGGTGTTCCTATGCGATTGGAAAACTCTACCGGGGCAGCACCAGTTCCGCCTTCTGCTCCATCGATAGTTATAAAGTCAGGATAGATGTCGTATTTCAGCATCGCTTTGATTATCGCTAGAAATTCGATTTTTTTGCCTAGGCAAAGTTTAAAACCAATTGGCTTTCCGGCACTTAGATTTCGCAAATGTTCAACAAACTTCAACAAGCCCTCAGGGCAATTAAATTCAGGATGGGTTGGTGGTGATAGAACTGTTTCGCCGACTTGAACTAGTCGAATCTTGGATATCTCTTCGGTTACTTTTATCCCCGGTAATACACCCCCATGAGAAGGTTTTGCGCCTTGCGACAATTTAATTTCAATCATTTTTACAGTATCGAGCGAGGCTCTTTCTTGGAAGGCATCATCATTGAATGTGCCATCAGGATTGCGACAGCCAAAATAGCCCGTTCCTATTTGCCAGATTATGTCGCCACCATGTTCAAGGTGATGCTGACTAATGCTTCCTTCGCCGGTGTTGTGAGCGAAATTCCCCAAGGCAGCGCCACGATTCAATGCGGCGATCGCTGTTGAGCTGAGTGAGCCAAAACTCAATGCAGAGATATTTAGGCGGGACGCGCTATATGGTTGTTTGCAATCAGGTCCTCCAATAGATACCCGCTCATGTTCCTCATCGACCTCGGTTGTACTCAAAGAGTGCGCAATGCTCCTATACCCATCCTGCAAAATGTCTTGCTCGGTACCAAATGGCAGAGTGTCATCAGCCCCTTTGGCTCGCCGGTAAATGAGGTTGCGGCGTTCTCTGCTAAAAGGTTTTTCTTCAACATTATTAGCAATAAAGTATTGTTGAATTTCCGGGCGGATGTATTCCAACATGTAACGAAGATTAGCTAATACAGGATAATTGCGACGTAGATTACTAATACAGAAAAAGAGCTCAAAGGCGCCTAGTAAGGTCCATGATAGCAGTACCAAAAAGAGAATTAGTTGAAATGGGTAAGAAATTAGGGCTTGAATTGAATAAGTATGCTCAATGCTTGAGTGCAACCATAGCAAGCTCAACGGCATCAAGATTACAGCGATTGCCCAATACAAGCGAGTAACAGGAGTCATAATGCCCTCTCGGAATAGAAATTAATCAGAGGACCAGCAGATCAGAAATTCATTACAAATGTAACGGCCGTTTCTGAATCAGTTTCGTCACGCCCAGATGGAACTTCAGTTTGGTGCTTAAGTCTTAATGAAAAGCGCAACGAGAGATTCTCAAGAATTTGTGTTGTGATGCCTGTATCAGAGCGATAAATGTTGGAATCAGTACCATATTCCACCGCAAGTTCCTGGCTAAAGGTGGCCGAGTTACTAATTATCCATTCGTACTCTCCTGCTACTCGCAAAATAGGTTCGTCAAAGTCAGAACCATTAAGTCGAGACCAGCGGATACCAACACCTGTATTAAGTATCAAGTCCATATCCGATCGGTTCTGCAAGAATCCACGCCTATAAGAGACTGTAAAATCTGATTGGCTGTCGAATCCGCTAAACCGATCATCCTCATGGGAAGCACGTGCTTGGAAAAAACTGTCTTCAGTAAATTCATAGTTTGCACTAGCTATGCCATAGAATCGCTGACCCTTAGTTTCGTTATCACTAGAAGCATAGAGTCCGTCAAGATTGAATCCGTATTCCCACTGGTTGCGCGTAAAAGCTATCTCTCCGGCAAAATTAAGGGCTTGCTCATCCGTATTACCTGTTGTGAATAGGGCGCCGACTTCTAATTCACGGGTAATATTATTCTGTTGTTGAGCAAATGCTGAAGTAGCCAGAAAAGCCAGTAAGATGCATAGCACTGGTCTGCCTAAAAATTTCATGATCCTTTTCCTTAGTTGATTCTGCTAGTACTACAATGTTTCGGCAACTTGTACAGATGGCTTAGCAATCATTGAGGAGAAATTTAACAAAAAAACCCGATTTCTCGGTAACTTATTAGTAAAATCTAAGATCTTACTAAGCTGGAGTTAGTTGTTTTTTTACGGTATAAATCCTAGCGAAATAGTCAGGTGACGACCTTTCTTCTATGAAGACCCTTTATCTGTTGAGGCACGCGAAATCATCTTGGGACAACCCCGAATTAAAGGATTTTGAACGCCCCCTAAGTTCTCGTGGCCTAAAAGACGTGCCTGTGATGTCCGACCGGTTCGCCGAAAAAGGGAATTTGGTAGACTGTATAATTTGTTCACCTGCGATTCGAGCAAAGTCCACGGCCCAGCGGTTGGCGAAAAACATTGGCTTTCCACAGGATGATATGATCAGCAACGCAGAACTTTATTTTGCAGGTGTTGGAATGTTCTTAAAAGCCGCAAGTCTAGTTGATGAAACTTGCGCATCGGCAATGTTGGTTGGTCACAACCCAGCGATTACAGAATTCGTTAATATGATGGCTGATGTCGACATCGACAACATTCCTACTTGCGGGCTAGTAAAGCTAGGTCTACCCATAGATACCTGGTCAGACGTTGAGTTTGGGGCTGCGACCTTATTGGACTTTGATTATCCAAAAAAGAAAGTTTAGTTAACAACAAATGAAATTATTTCAATCCATAAAATTTTATTTAACTTCTATTCCATTGTTGATGCTTGTCATAGCTTGCAGTGATCTCGAGCCAGACATTACCGAAACATCAAAAGTCGAATTAATTCAGAGTTCAGCTCGCTGGTACTCCCGGGATCAGGTCGCCCAAGGTGGGCTGGTATTTGCAGCAAATTG
>MDSV01070743.1_pt1 | contig 27313 bp, 31 predicted proteins | sample 810851 | NCBI WGS metagenome assembly MDSV01 (sample SAMN05326640, study PRJNA326480) | marine metagenome | isolation source: seawater | place: Atlantic Ocean: North East | collected 2012 | reverse complement strand
TGGAGTTGCAGTACTTACAGTAGACAATCCTCCTGTTAATCCTTTAAGTGATGGTGTTAGAACTGGTTTATATGACGCTTTGGTTAAAGCAGAAGAAGATCCTACAGTTATAGGGATTGTTCTTACTGGAAATGGAAGAGCTTTTATAGCAGGTGCAGATATATCAGAATTTGGTGGGAATGTTGAAGGTGTAAGCCTAAATGAAGTATTTCACAAGCTAGAATACTGTTCAAAGCCTGTTGTGGCTGCATTAAATGGTATTGCATTGGGTGGGGGTCTTGAAACGGCCTTATGCTGTAATTATAGATTAGCAGACAAAAATGCCTTTGTAGGCCTACCAGAGGTTAATTTGGGGCTACTTCCAGGCGGTGGAGGTACACAAAGGCTTCCAAGGTTAACTGGGGCTAGTGAAGCATTAAAAATGATGCTTTCAGGTAGCCATGTTCCTGCCAAAAAAGCTTTAGATATAGGAATTATAGACAAAATTGTAGAAAATGTAGTTGAAGATTCCATAGATTTTATAATTCATTTGGATGACATGTGCGAAAGGATGGGGATGAAATTTTCTGAAATGGAACATCCAAAAGTTAGAGATAAAAATGAAAAAATGATAGAGGCGCGAGGCAACGACAAGGTTTTATTAGAAGCACAAGCAATAGCAGCAAAGGGAAGAAAAGGTCAATTTGCCCCAGGACAGATCATTAAATGTGTTGAGTCAGCAATAAATTTAGATGATTTTGATGAGGGTTTGAAAAAAGAAGGTGAATTTTTCTTGGAATGTTTGCTTCATCCTCAACGAGAGGCAATGATTCACATATTTTTCGGTGAAAGAGCTGCATCAAAAATATCAGATGTTCCAAAAGATACTAAAGTTATGGATATCAAAAAAGCTGGAATCATTGGTTCTGGAACGATGGGAGGCGGCATAGCAATGTGTTTTGCTAATGCTGGAATTCCAGTTCATATTATTGATCAGGATGAAGATAACTTAAATAGAGGTATATCTGTTATTGAAAAAAATTATGACTTTATGGTTGGTAGAGGCAAATTATCAGAAGAACAAAAAAATGCTATTTTTGGCTTAGTGTCTTCAAGTTTAGATTATAAAGATCTTTCTGATTGTGATATTGTCATAGAGGCTGTGTATGAGAATCTTGAACTTAAACATGACATATTCAAAGCATTAGATGAGCACGTTAAAGAAGGAGCAATTCTTGCGAGTAATACTTCTGGATTAGATATAGACTCTATAGCTTCAGTAACTAAAAGACCTGAAATGGTAGTGGGTACTCACTTTTTCAGCCCTGCAAATATCATGAGATTGCTAGAAGTGGTTAGAGGAGAGAAAACATCAGACGAAACTTTAGCAACAATTATGTCAATTGGAAAAAGGCTTAAAAAGGCAGCTGTTGTTTCTTTGAACGCTCCAGGTTTTATTGGAAACAGAATGTTGTTTGGTTATACAGCACAAGCAAATATGTTACTTTTAGAAGGTGCCCTGCCCCACCAAATAGATCAAGCTTTGGAATCATTTGGACTAAATATGGGACCCTTTAGAATGATGGATCTTGTAGGTTTAGATTTAGGATGGAGAGCAAGAAAGCTAAGTGGCAAAGAATCACCTCTGCATGCGAAAATTGGTGATGAGTTGTGTGAACAAAATAGATTTGGTCAAAAAAATAGTGCTGGTTATTATAATTACTCAGAAGGCTCTAGAGCACCTAATCCAGCTCCAGAAAATGAAGCAACATATGAAAAAATTTCTAATGACAATGGTTTCACAAGAAGAGATATTTCAGATGAAGAAATTGTTGATAGATGTATATTAGCCCTTATCAATGAGGGAGCTGATATTCTGTCCGAAGGTGTTGCCCAAAGAGCAGCAGATATAGATGTAGTTTACATAAATGGTTATGGATTCCCTATTTGGAGGGGCGGTCCAATGCATCATGCTAATTCTATGGGCCTAGATGTAGTTATTGAGAAATTAGAGAAGTATAGAGAGATCACCGGTAGTGATGTCTATAAACCAAGTGATATGCTCATAAAATTAGCTGAAAATAATCAAAAATTAGGCGAGGCACCAAATAAACAAGATAGAAAACAAAAATTAGGCTTTGAGATGTCTTCTGTTGCTAATAATTTTTAAAAGTTATATAAAATTATAGATTTAAGCTTTAATGTAGACTTTTGTCCCTAATTTGACTTGATTATACAAAAGTACTACATCGTCATTAAACATTCGTATGCAACCATGAGATGCCTTTTGACCGATTAAACCCTCTTCATGCGTTCCGTGTATGTATATGTATCTGTTAAAGGAATCTATTCCTGAACCCTTATTTATGCCCTCTTCTGCACCATCTAACCATAATATTCTGGATGTAACATAATCTTCGTCAGTATCATGATCTTCTCTTATTATTTCTGCTTTCCTCTTTGTATCAATTCTAGAGATAAAAATAGTATTTATTGGCACGTCATGGCCTATCATTTCTTTTATTGAATGGATTCCCAATGGAGTTTTATATGAATTCTCTTTACTACCCTCACCAAATTTAGATGATGAAATTGGAAAACTTTGAATAATATCTTGATTTTCTAGCAAATAAAGGCGTTGCTCTGATATATCTATTACTATATTTGTATGATTTTCAAAGCTTTTAGCAGCTATATTTGCAGGAAAATTAAGTATAAATAAAGATAATATTAATTTGCAAAGAATTTTTTCCATAAATAACTAAGAATGCTTATAAATACAATTATAAACGAAATAATATAAGATAATAAATACCCATGTTTATTATAAAAGCTATTATCTTTGATTAATTTTACTCGGCCTTCAAGTATTCCAGATATACCTTTATCTAATTTATCAACTATTGTCCCATTATTATCTATAATTGCTGAAATACCATCATTAGTTGACCTTATAGTCCACCTATTATTTTCAATTGATCTTATTCTTGCAATGCTTAAATGATGATATGGTCCAATAGAATTTCCAAACCAAGTGTCATTTGAAATGTTTACCATCAAAAAAGAACTTTTGTTCATTTTTCTTACAGTATTTGCAAAGGCTATATCAAAACATATTGGTGTTGATATGCTCACATTGTTAATTATTTGTATATTTTGTTGATTAATCGGGCCATTTGTAACATTTGACATTGGTAGATCAAAAAAACTTATTAAACCCCTTAAACTTGTTATAAATGGGATATATTCACCAAATGGAACTAAATGTATCTTTTTATATGAATCTTTAGATTTAAGGCTATAGACACTGTTATATATTGAATTAGCCTCTATATCCCATATTCCCATTATTAATTTATCTCTATATTCAACTTTATTTATAAATTTATTGAAATTTATGCTTTTTATTGAATATGGCAGCTCAGCCTCAGGGAATACTATTATTTCAGATTCTTCAGATGAAGAAGCTATCAAATTAATTAAATTTTCTTCAATTGTATTCTGATAACCATTCTTATATTTCAAGAATGGATCTGATGATGGTTGAATAATTGATATTTCTAATCCATCTTCAGGTATAAGTGCTTGCTTATAATTTGGCACTATAGAGCAAACTATTAAAACAAGAGGTAAAAAGATTCTTATCTTTTTATGGTAAGAAATTGCTAAATATGAGCTCAGTATATATAGCAAATAAGAGGTAGAAGTTACTCCAAATAAAGGATATATATTTTGAGTCAGGGTATCCAAGTAAATATTCCCAGGAATTAACCACGGAACTCCATTGAGTAGAAAATATCTGCTTAGCTCAGCTACTATTAGGAAACTGGATGTGATCAGAATTACATACAAATTCTTGTTTAAAGATATCTTATTTAATACGATTCTTATAAGGATTAAGGGGGACGTAAATACTAATGTAAGAATAATTACTAGAAGGGTATATATCAACAAAGATATTGCTATTGTTGTTTCTCCATAATAGTAAACACTTACTATTATCCAAGACATACCTAAGCCCCAATGACCAACCCCCCATGAAAAAATTTTGGTGAATATAAATTTTTCTTCATACAAGATTACATAAATTAGATAAGCATATGAAATAAATATAAGTAGTTTGAGAGAGAAGGGTGCAAATGAAAATATTCCAATTATCCCAAAAATAAATGGAACAAAAAGATTCTTCATCTTCATAAATTTTTTGTTACTTTGAACTTTTTAATTCTTCTGCTATCAGTATCTAAAACTTTAATTGAAATATTGTTTATATTGATTTTGTCTCCAATTTTAGGAAGCACTCCGAATTTAGAAATAAATAGTCCTCCGAGGGTTTCAGCATCTATTGAGAGAGGATCGATTTCTAGCCCAAAGAAGCTTATAAATTCTTCTAACTCTATCTTAGAATCAACACTATAAGTATTTTTTGATAACTCTATTATCTCATCAAGCTCTACATCATGCTCATCTTCAATTTCTCCAACAAGCTCTTCAAGAATATCCTCAATAGTTATTAATCCACAAATTGCTCCGTATTCGTCCATTACAACGGCTAGGTGCGATCTGTCTTCTTTAAATTCCTCAAGAAGAGAGTCAATTTTCTTAGTTTCAGGGACAACATTTAGATCTCTAAGCATTCCTGTAATATCAAACTCTAAGCTGCCCTTAAATAATTTAGGTAAGATATCTTTTGCTAACAATATGCCGATTACTTCATTGCGCTCATTACCTAATACAGGATATCTAGAGTGTCCAGAATCAATGATTTTGTTAATTATCTGGTTTGTATTTTCTTCTATATGAATAGTGACCATATCAACTTTGGGCACCATTATCTCTTTAGCAGTAATATCTCCTAGCTTGATAGCTTTTCTTGCTATTGATTCAGCTTCTTTGTCTATTACTTTATGATCAGCGGCATCCTTTAAAAAATCTGTAACTTCTGAAACAGATTGAGTTTTAATAAAGAATGGATTCCTAAAGTATTTTTTTATTTTGCCGATAAGTCCGGATGGAGGCTTACTTTCTTCGCTTTTTTGTTTTTCGTTCATTTATTTGTAAGGGTTATTAATTTTTAATTTATTTAAAATAGTGATTTCTTTTCTCTCCATAAATTCTGCCATTTCATCATCCTCATGATCAAACCCTAATATATGATATATCCCATGAACTAACATGTGAATCATATGGTCTTCAAAATTTTTATTTTGTTCACTTGATTCCTTTTTAACGAATTCATAGTTTATTGCTATATCTCCTAGGTCTCCAGTGTAAGCAGATGAAATATCTTCATTTGTAAATGATAAAACATTTGTTGAATTGTTTTTATTTCTAAATTTTTTATTTAAAGAAATCATTTCTTTATCATCAACTATTCTCATGTTTATGGATGAATCTGACAAACCTTCATTAAGTGAAATAGTTTGATATGCTGACTCAAGTTTATTCATTAAGGATTCTTCTAAAATAAAGTCTCTTGGATTTGAAATGATGAGGCTCACTTAAAGTCCTGCCTTTTCTTCAAAATATTTGTATGCATCTATAATTTTTTTAACTAAGGGGTGTCTTACAACATCACTAGATGAAAAATTAGTAAAACCAACTCCATCTGTTCCTTTGACTACTTCTATTGCATGAAACAGGCCTGACTTAATTTGTTTTGGTAAGTCAACCTGTGTCAAGTCGCCGTTAATAACTAAGTATGAACCAAAGCCCATCCTAGTAAGAACCATCTTCATCTGTTCTTGTGTAGTATTTTGACTTTCATCAACGATAATAAATGAATTATTAAGCGTTCTCCCTCTCATATATGCTAAAGGTGCTATTTCAACGATTCCTTTCATCAAAAATTTCTCTGTCTTATCTACTCCTAGCATTTCATATAGAGCATCATAAAGAGGGCGAAGGTATGGATCTACCTTTTGTGACAAGTCTCCAGGTAAGAACCCTAGTTTTTCACCAGCTTCTACTGCAGGTCTTACAAGAATAATTCTATCAACCTTTTCATTGAGCAAAGCATCAACCGCAGCGGCAACCGCTAAATACGTTTTTCCAGTCCCTGCTGGCCCTATGCCAAAATTAATCTCATGTTTTTGGATTTTCTCGATATATATCCTTTGATTTTTTCCTCTTGGGATAATAGTTTTCTTTGGAGTTTTAATTTTTATTTCTTGATTTGTAGTTATATTTTCTAGATTTTGTGTACAAAGATGTAAAGTTTCTTTAGTTATTTCTGCTCCTTGGCCCGCCGCTTCATATAATCTTATTAAAGCATCTTTTGAAAGGTTTACGCTATCTTCATTGCCATGAATCTTAAGTTTATTACCATTTTGAAATATCTTCACGCCAAAGGTCTTCTCAACAAACTTTAGATTTTCATTTAGCTCGCCTACAAATCTAATCATAATATTTGCATCGGAAGGTTTTAGTTCTAAATTGGATAAAGATGAGTCTTTAGACATTAATTTTGTAGATTACCTCTTAAACAATTTGGAAGTGCTTCATTAATTTGAATATTAATCATCTGGCCAACCAAATCAATATCATTTGAAGAAAAGTTAACTATGCGATTACATATTGTTCTAGCCTGAAGTTGTCCTGGATCTCTTTTTGACTGGCCATAAACTAGACAATTTTGAACTGTACCAACTTTTTTTCTGCTATAACCAAAAGAAAGTTGATTTAATCTTCCCTGTAGAATATTTAGTCGTTCTTTTTTTTCTTCTTGTGTTACATCATCAGGCATGTCAGATGCTGTTGTATTTGGTCTTGGGCTATATATAAAGCTAAATGATTCATCAAATTTTACTTGATTGATAATTTCCATAGTGCCTTCAAAATCTTCTATGGTTTCGCCTGGGAATCCAACTATAAAATCAGATGAAAAGCTCATGTCTGGCCTAACTGCTTTTATTTTATCTATTAGATGAAGATACTTCTCAACATTATATCTTCTTCTCATCAGTTTTAAGATTCTGTCAGACCCACTTTGTACAGGAAGGTGCACATGGCTAACTAATTCCGGAACTCTATCATAGACATCAACTAAATCATCTTTAAATTCATGAGGATGACTAGTTGTATATCTTATTCTTTCGATATTTTCGACTTTAGCTGTCAATTCAATTAACTTTGCAAGCGAAGATTTTTCTCCTTTATAAGTTCCTTTAAAATTATTCACATTTTGTCCAAGCAAATGAATTTCTCTTGTGCCCTTATCAGCCAAAGCTGATACCTCATTTAATATATCTTCTATTGTTCTTGATATCTCATGACCTCTAGTCTTAGGAACAACACAAAAAGAACAATATTTATTGCATCCTTCAATAATTGATACAAAAGCAGAAGGATCTCCGGTGCCCTTAATAGGTATATGAGAAAACTTTTCTAGTTTTGGAAAAGATATGTCGACTTGATTGTTATTGGTTTTTTCTTTCTCGTTATATAGCTCAGGAAGCTTGTGTAATGTTTGAGGGCCAAAAACAATGTCTACTGCAGGAGCTCTCTTTATAATTTTTTCTCCCTCTTGAGAAGCTACACATCCTCCAATTGCAATTTTAAGGTTCGGTTTTTTGTCTTTAATCTTTCTCCATCTACCTATCTGATGAAAAACCTTCTCTTGTGCTTTTTCTCTAATTGAGCAAGTATTTAATATAAGTAAATCTGCCTCTTCTTCACTTTTAGCTAGCTCAAAATTTTCTTTTTCCTCAAGCAAATCAAACATTTTTGCAGAATCATATTCATTCATCTGACATCCATGAGTTTTAATAAATAATTTTTTAGTCATCTTATTAAATTTATATAACTTTAATTCTCTAATTTAATTCCCATATAATTAAGTATTATGAAAACAAAATGTGTTTACAAGATAATTTTCATCCAGCTTGGTGAGATTTATGAAGTTTTTGCTAAACAAATCTACCAAAGTGATATGTATGGCTTTATCGAGGTGGAAGAGTATATCTTCAATAAAGATAAACAGCTAGTGGTTGATCCTAGTTCTGAAAAATTAAAAAATGAGTTCGCAAATGTTGAGAGAAGCTTTATACCAATTAATTCAATAATGCGTATCGACAAAGTTAACGAGATGGGAGAGGCAAAAATTAAAGAGAATAAAGGTCAGGTATCGCCTTTTCCTCTCAATATTCAGCCATCAAATAAGAAAAGCTAACTTAGTCAGGCATAAAAAGTCCTTTATAGAATCTTAGTTCTTCAACAGACTCTTTGATATCTCCTAATGCTCTATGAGATCCTTTCTTCTCATAAACCTGTGCTTCATTCATCCATCTAACAGCTACTTCCTTAAAAGAGGATACATCTACATGCCTATAGTTAAAATAGGCTTCAAGTCTGGGCATATACTTGTGTAAAAATCTTCTATCATGAGATACGGTGTTCCCACACATCGGGGAAGCCTTTTCTCCAACATGCTTCGATATAAATTCTAAAGTTTCAATTTCTGCTATTTGTTCAGTGATATTGCTGCTTTTGACCTGTTCAATTAGCCCAGATGATCCGTGCTGAGTCTGATTCCACTCATCCATAGAGTCAAGGATTTCTATGGATTGAGAAATTACAAGATTTGGTCCCTCAGCAAGAATATTAAGATCTGAGTCTGTGATCAAAGTTGCAATTTCAATAATTTTTTCTTTTTTAGGATCTAACCCCGTCATCTCAAGATCGATCCAAATTAAATTATCTCTTGATTGTAATGTCTTCATCTCTTTTTATAATCACCTCTTTAGTGTATTTTGTTCTTATTATGGAAAAAGTTCAAACTGGACAAGTTATTGAATTCTATTCTAATAGCTGTCTTGTAAAAACAAATTATGGTGAGTTCAGCTGTATTGCAATTAAAAATATTGTTGTTGGCGATTATGTTGAACTAGAAATCATTCAAGATAGCAAAAAACTTACTGGGAAAATTCTAAAAATCAATAATAGAACTTCATCATTATCAAGAAGGGGTAATAATAAAGAAAAACTTTTTGCTGCTAACATTAATCAAGTTGGAATACTCGTTTCGCCTAAACCAAAAACAACAAATGAGTTTATTGATAAATGGGTCTTGAAGGCAAGACTATCTAATATTGAGCCATTTATAGTTAATAATAAAATTGATATCGAATCAGACAACGAATACCTTAGAAGGTTAGATATTTACAAAAATATTAATATTAAAATCATTGCTTGCTCCGCAAAGCATGGCACTAATCTAGAAGAGTTGATTAATTATATTAAGAATAAATCCGTAGTATTTGTTGGAAACTCCGGAGCTGGCAAATCTACACTTACTTCAAAAATTATTGGTAAAAACCTGAAAACAAATGAACTTTCAAATAATCAAGGCGTGCACACAACATCGATATCTTCTTTATATCAAATATCAAATAATATAAAAATTATTGACTCTCCAGGAATGCGTGACATTGAATTAATTGAATATTCGAAAGATAAACTAATTGAGGGTTTTATAGAAATATATCAGTCATCAAAAGATTGCAAATTTAGTAACTGCAATCATATAAATAATGAAGGGTGTAATGTAATCAAAAACTTATTTGATGGTGTTATAGATAAAAGTAGATACAATAATTTCATAAAATTTAGAGATAGCTTAAATGAATAAAAAAACTCATTTTGGATACAAGGAAGTGGAAGAATCTGACAAAAGTAAATTTGTTGGAGATGTATTCACATCCGTGTCTAAAAACTATGACATTATGAATGACGCTATGTCCTTCGGCATGCATAGGCTGTGGAAAAAAATATTAATTGAATTAGCTGCTGTTGGAGATAATGATACTGTACTAGATATTGCAAGTGGCACTGGTGACATACCAAAGCTTATTTCTAAAGAATATCCCAATACCAGTATTTTTATGAGCGATATAAATTATGACATGCTTAATGAAGGAAGAAATAGAGCGATCGATGAAAGCTTTAATTCAAATTGTTCATTTTGCCAATTAAGTGGAGAAATATTGCCTTTTAAAGATGCTGCTTTTGATCTTATAACTGTTGGATTTGGGCTTAGAAACTTTACTGATAAAGAAAAAGGGCTTATGGAAATGAAAAGGTGTCTAAAGAAAAGTGGAAAACTATTGGTTCTAGAATTCTCAAAACCGATCAATTCAACTTTCTCTAAAATATATGATTGGTACTCTTTTAATATTCTGCCTAAGCTTGGGTCAGTGCTAGCAAATGACTCAGAGAGCTATCAATACTTGGCTGAGTCTATAAGAATGCATCCAAACCAAGAATTGTTAAAAGAGATGATTTTAGATTCAGGTTTTAAAGAATGTAAGTTTTATAATTTACTTAATGGTGTCGTTGCTATTCATATTGGAAGCGATGTTTGATATTACTAAAGCATTTAATAATCTCATCAAAGACGTTGAGGAGTCTTCTCCAAATTTTAGGAAATCTTTGGCCGAAATCTCTCCTGTGAGTTTCTGTTTAAATATAGAAGGGCATAAAAATATTTATATTTATTTAAACAATAAGGGCTCTAATGTTAGTTTTAAGCATAATGACTCTCAATTTGAAATAAAGGCATCTTTAATTGAGTTGCTAAGAATTTTAGTTACAGGGAAAATAAATAAAAGTTTAATAATTGGAGATGCAGAGTTAGCCATTGTTCTTCTGAATGCGATCTATAAATCAAATATTGATTTTATTTACTTAATTGACAAATATTTTGGGAATTTACCTGCTGTATTTGCCTATGGTATTGTTAACAAAGTTTTTAATACCTCTGAAGTGTATCGTGATAATGAGCACAGAAAAATACGAAAACGTCTTAGAGATTTGGCAATAAGGCTTGATAGATTAGAGGCCCTAAAAATTTAATGAATTTAGTAATAGTTACATACGAATTATTAAAAATGTTGGTAGTTGGCCTTCTTAAAGGTACTTTCTATAAACCTAATGGCAAAAAATTGTCAGTTTATTTAGAATCACTTGGTCCTATTTTTACAAAATTTGGTCAGCTGTTATCGACAAGGACTGATATTCTGGATCTTAAGACTGCTAAAGAGCTTGAAAGCTTAACTGATAGTTGCAAGCCGTTCGATGTTTCAATTTTTAAAAAAATAGTTGAATCAGAGCTAGGTGATTCGATTGAGAATATATTTGATTCTTTTGAAGAAAAACCTTTAGCAGCAGCATCCTTGGCTCAAGTTCACTCAGCAAAACTTAAAAATGGGTGCGAAGTTGTTATAAAAGTGCTTAGACCAAACATTAGAAAAAGGGTAAACAAAAATCTTAGGTTATTAAAAGCTGCTGCAAAAATTTTCTCTTATATATATAAAGATAGTTATAGGCTAAAACCGAATGAGGTTATTAGAGATTATCAGTCAACTATTTTGAAAGAGCTTGATCTTAAGTTAGAGGCTTCAAATACTAATCTCACAAGAAAAAATTTTATTAACTCAAATGAGTTATACATACCAGAAGTATATTGGAATTTAACTACTTCGAATGTAATGGTGCTTGAAAAAATTGATGGCATTCCATGCACAGATATTAAACAGATCGAGAAACATGGAATTGATAAAAAAAGGTTAGCAGAAAACGGTGTCATGATTTTTCTAAATCAGGTTTTTCGAGATAATTTTTTTCATGCAGATATGCATCCTGGAAATATTTTTGTTTCAAAGAAAAATACAGATGATCCAGGTTATATTGCAATAGATTGTGCAATTACTGGCTCCTTATCAAACGACGAGCGATATATATTGGCTCGAATGTTACAAGCAGTTCTTAAGCAAAATTATAAATCACTTTCCAGTCTATTTATTACTTCGGGTTGGGTTAATGCTGATACAAATAATATCGAGCTTGAAAATACACTTAGAGCTTGTTGTGAACCAATTTTTGAGAAGCCGCTTTCTGAAATTGAGTTTGGAAAACTGCTTTTGTATCTTTTTCAAAGCACTAGGCAATATGGTCTGTCTTTACAGACTTCTTTGGTATTGCTTCAAAAGACTTTAATACATATTGAGGGTATGGGTAGGCAGATATATCCAGACTTAGATTTTTGGGGCATAGCTGAGCCATATCTTGATAATTGGTTAAGAGAACAATTCAGCCCTTTAAAACTTAAGGATTACATTATTGAAAACAAGGAAGATATATTATTAAAAGCTTCAGAATTTCCAGGAATTGTGTATGAGGCTTTAGATGAGTTGAGAAGCTATTCTAAGATCAAACAATCAAATGACAAAAAAATTGAAGAGCTTAAACTTCAACTATCTAAACAAAAATACCTCATTCGTGTTATTGGTATTGGTATAATAGTAATAGTCGCTATCATAATGATGGTTCTATAGGAGAAAGTATGGGTTTTGGTGGAATAAGTTTGTGGCAATTACTAATTATATTAGTTGTTGTTTTGCTGATTTTTGGAAGTGGTAAGTTAAAATCTCTTGGATCTGATCTTGGTTCGAGCATTAAGGGCTTCAAAAAAGCAGTTAAAGAAGACGAATCTAAAGAAAAAGAAGACTAAAATTGTTTCAAATAGGCTTTCTTGAAATTCTAATTATTCTTTTATTGGGATTAATTATTGTAGGTCCAAAAAGACTTCCTGAAGTCATAAAGATAGTTCTAAAAGTTTACAAAAGAATTCAAAAAAAATTTAATAGCTTTAGAAAAGATTTCGAGGAGGACATTAACGCTGATGAGTTAAAGAAAGATGTTTTCAATGAATTACGAATGGAAGAATTAAAAGAAAATAAAGAACCAAACAATGACTAAAGACTCTATATCAAATCACCTATTAGAGTTAAGAACAAGAATATTAAAAGTAATACTTTTATTTGCAGTTTTATCAGCTGTTGGAATACCTTTTGCATCAGATATATATACATTTGTTGCCGGTCCACTGATCGGATTGTTGCCGGAAGGGAGCAGTATGATAGCAACAGAAGTTGCTTCGCCTTTTATGGCACCAATAAAGTTAGTCCTATATATAGCTTTATTGTTTTCAATGCCATGGATGTTTTATCAAATATGGATGTATGTATCGCCAGGACTTTATAGGAATGAAAAAAGATTTACAAGACCTTTAATGCTTTCAACAATCGTTTTATTTTTTAGCGGAGCAGCTTTTGCATTTTTTGTTGTATGTCCAATTATATTTAAATTCTTCATAGCGATGGCTCCTGAGTCGATTCAAGTAATGACAGACATTAATCAATATATTGGATTCATGTTTAAGCTTGTTTTTGCTTTTGGTATTGCATTTGAAATACCTATAGCTACTATTTTGCTGGTAAAAAGTGGTATCACAACAAAATCATCTTTGATTAAAGCAAGGCCATATTTGATAATTTTATTTTTAGTCTTTGGCATGCTATTAACCCCGCCAGATATTTTTTCACAATTATTTTTAGCAATACCAATGTGGATCTTGTTTGAGTTAGGAATATTGATATCGAGAGATAAAAATTAAGACGTTTTATTCAAATTGATCATAGTTCTATAAAAAAACCATGGAAGTATTAACCACGGCATCTGAGATTGAAGCATAATAGTTCGGTCATTAAATTCAAATAAGATTGGATTAATATATGGTCCTAATGGCGATATAGGAGCCCATGAAAGTGTTTTTCCTACAGCTAGCTGGTCATGGTAAAGAAACATCTCAACTAAAATATTTTGACTAACACACCAAAAAATAAAAACAGCGAAAGCGCTCCATTTCCATTCTTTAAAAACTGAATTATCTCTTCCATGAGTAAGCCACATTAGCCAAGCTCCTCCCAGCAAAACTGCTCCAGCATCTCCCATTGAATTTAGCAGCCAGTTTACATTTTTAGGAAGCCATGTATTAAGTAATTCAGACCTTCTCATGTCTACTGAGTACCCATCAACCCAACCATATGTGAACCAAAGTTCCCATCCAAGCGCACAAACTATGACGCCAACTATATAAAAAGAAGGAACCCAGCTTGGCAAGTTAGATCTTTTTCTTAAAAGAATAAAAAGTGGTAGGAAGACTGCTAAATAAACAACTGTAATTACTCTAATTTCTTCAAATGGCATCTGTTAAAGTCCAAGCCTATCAGTCCAATTATCGTCCTCAGGCCTTTCATGGTTAACAACCATTTCAACAAGCTCTTGAGGAGAATCGGATACTAATAATTCTTGTAAGTTTGCAGATGAAATAAAGCCCTCATCAACTGCTTTATTAAACCATTTAAGAAGATGATCATAATATCCTTCAGTATTTAATATGCCAACAGGTTTATTAATGATACCAAGTTGATTACTTGCCATAATCTCAGCAAGTTCATCCAAAGATCCCACTCCACCTGGAAGAACAATAAATGCATCTGATCTCGACATAAATTCATCCTTTCTATCAAGCAAAGTTTCCGATACAACAACCTCATTTAATCTTGGGTTTGCAAGCTCCAAAGCATGTAAAGATTTAAGTGATATGCCCAAGACTTCAACGCCGTTATCAAGAGCGGTATCAGAAATAATTTTCATAAGGCCGACATTCCCGCCCCCAAAAACTACATTGATACCTTTTTTAGCAATGCATTCTGCAACACACTCAGCCGCTTTGGCATATTCTGGATTCTTGCCTTCATGGGCTCCACAAAAAATTGATATATTTTTCATAAATTATTTAAGTTTTAAAATTAAAAGTTACTGGTCCTTTATTAGTAAGAGCTATATCCATTAGTGCCCCAAACTTTCCTTCATGAACATTTTTGAATAGTCTTCTGAACTCATTTACAAATTCATCATACATTAATTTGGCATTCTGAGGTTTTGCAGCTCTATGAAAACTGGGTTTGCTTCCTTTGTTTGTAATCGCAGCTAAGGTGAATTGGCTTACTATCAAGACTTCTTCATTGGAGTCTTTTAATGATAATGATGTTATTCCTTTGGGTCCCTCAAGCATTCTAAAGTTTAGAATCTTGTTAACCATTTCATTTGTTGTTTCTTGAGTATCATTTTGTTCAACACATACAAATATTAAACAACCCTCACCTATTGAAGAATAATGTTCATTATTAATGATAACTTTGGCGCTCGAAACTCTTTGAACGGTTGCTAACAAGTTTTATCTGTCTTCAAGCTCTTCTTCCCATTGACCCAAGGAGGCGAGCTTATTCATTTCTGCTCTATGTGATAGCTCATCTTGAGAAATAAATACATTTTCTTTCTTTCCTTCCCAAGCTTTTAATGCAGGGGCTTGAAGAGCTCTTCCATAGGAAAAGCTTAATTTCCATGAGAAACCACCAATCTTATTCATTGCATCTAAATGAGCTGTTGCTAGAACGTCTGATTGACCTCCAGATAAAAACGTAATTCCTGGAAGATCGACTGGGACATTTGCAATCAGACAATCAAGAGTTTTCTTTGCAACTTCATCAATACCAGCCTGCACACTTGCATCCTTGCCAGATGTCACCATATTTGGCTTTAATAAAGTTCCTTTGATATTAACCCCTTTATGAATTAAATGCATAAAAAGTGATCTAAGCGAACGATCTGTTGCCTCACAACATTCATCAATAGAATGCTCTCCATCCATAAGCACTTCTGGTTCAACAATAGGAACCATTCCATTTTCTTGAGCACATTTTGCATAATCTGCTAATGCCTCCATATTGGCATCAATGCATTTATCTGTTGGAGTCCCATCGCCAATGTTGATTACAGCTCTCCACTTTGTAAATTTTGCTCCCATTGATGCATATTCTTTCAATCTTTCATCAAGACCGTCTAGTCCAACCGTTATCGTTTCTCCAGGGCACTCATCAATAGGCTGAAGGCCTTTATCTACTTTTATTCCTGGTAGGGCGCCTTGACCAAGTATTAAATCTCGTAACAATGTTCCATCTGCAGCAGATTGCCTTATAGTTTCATCAAATAATATTACTCCGCCTATGTTACCTTTCATGCCCTTAGATCTGAAAAGCATTTCCCTATAGTCCCTTCTGTTCTTTTCTGTTGATTCAACACCAATTGAATCGAATCTTTTACCACAAGTTGGATTGCTTTCGTCAGCAGCCAAAATACCTTTTCCATCTGCAACAATAAAAGCAGCAATTTCTTCTATATTGTTTAGTGTCATAGTTTAACTCCCAGTCTCTTTTGAATTCAAAGCTTTAATTGATGGCAAAACTTTACCTTCCATAAACTCTAAAAAGGCTCCCCCGCCTGTTGAACAATATGATACATCATCTTGTTTAATATATTTATTTATTGCGGACAATGTTTCTCCTCCTCCAGCCAGAGAAAAAGCCTCAGACTTTGCTATGGCCTCTGAGAGTTCTTTTGTTCCTTTTTCAAAAAAATTATTTTCAAATACTCCCATTGGCCCGTTCCAAAGAATAGTTTTGGCATTATTTACCAAAGTAATAGTCTCTTGTTGAAGACATAAATCTAATATCATCTCATCATCTGTAATTTCATTAACTTGTTTTTCTTTAATATCGTCTCCTTCAAAAGTTTTAGATGTGACAACTCGATTAGGCAAAATAATTTTGCCGTGATTATAAATCTCCGTTGCTTTATCAAGCATTGAATTTTCAACTAATGATTTACCAATATTTCTTCCTGAAGCTTTTAAAAAAGTATTCGCAATACCACCACCAACTATTACATAGTCTGCAACTGAATTAATGTGCTCTATAAGCTCAAGTTTTGTTGATACTTTTGCTCCTCCAATAATGGCAACATATGGGTTTTCGAAATTGTTAAGAGCCTTAGATAAGAACTCATTCTCCTTTTCAAGCAATATACCTGCACAAGCAGTATTTGAATTTTCAATTGCTGAATGGGTTGAGGCTTGCTCTCTGTGGGCAGTTCCAAATGCATCAAAAACGTACAAATCACCAAGACTTCCTAATTTTTTTCCTAAGTCTTTTGCATTCTCTTTCTCACCCTTAAAGAATCTTATATTTTCAAGCATCTGAACATTTGATGTACCTTTAAATATATCGTTTGAGTCTAAATCCTCAATTATTTCAACTGATTGATTAATAATTTTGCTCAATGATAATGCTACGGGCTTTAGAGAAAATTTTTCTTCAAAATTTTCTTTAGTTGGTCTTCCAAGGTGACTGATTAATAATATTTTTGAATTATTATTTAATGCGTAATTTATTGTAGGTATGGAGGCCATTATTCTTGAAGAATCTAAAACATTGCCATCTTTAATTGGCACATTCATGTCAACCCGAATAACTATGTTTTTATTGGTTATATCTAAGGAAGATAAATTAATCATTGACTAATGATTTTGCTGTTTTAGCAACATTTTCTTTGGTAAATCCAAAATGCTCAAGCAATTCATTTCCTGGCGCAGACTCCCCAAAAGTTTCGATTCCAATCACTTTATCGTTCCTGTTTAATAATTTGTACCATGAATTTGGATGGCTGCATTCGACTACCAGCACAGGTTTGTCAGTATTAATAACTGTCTTTTGATATTCTTCGCTTTGTTCAAGAAAAATGTCCAAGGAGGGCATTGATACAATATTTGCATTTATTGAATCTTTTTTTAGATCTTTTGCAGCATCAATAGCTAATTGAACTTCGCTCCCAGAGGCGATAATAGTCATATCCAAGTTTTCACATGTTTCAAGTAGATATCCTCCCATATGAATTAAAGAAAGTTGTTCGGATGTCCTTTTTACAGCTGAAGTTCCTTGTCTGCTAAAAATCAAGCATGTAGGAGTTGATTCTGAGCTTACTGCATTTTTCCAAGCGATAGCAGTTTCTACTAGGTCAGCTGGCCTCCAGTTATTCATATTTGGAGTAGATCTTAACGTCACCATATGCTCAACAGGTTGATGTGTAGGACCATCTTCCCCTAATGCAACTGAATCATGAGTATATACAAATATGTTAGGTAATCCCATTAGAGCTGAAAGCCTAACAGCATTCCTGGCATAATCAGTAAATACTAAAAAAGTTGCTCCATATGGTTTTATACCTCCATGCAGAACCATTCCATTCATAATGGCTGACATTCCAAATTCTCTAACTCCATAATTAATATGATTGCCAGATGGGTTTTCATTTGAGAATGTTGAGCTTGATTCTGAAAAAGTATTGTTTGATGGCGTCAAGTCCGCCGATCCCCCGATTAGCTCTGGCATTTGTTTTACGAAGAAATCTAAGCATGTTTTCGAAGCTTTTCTTGTTGCCATTGATGAGTTATTTGAATCACATTCACCAAGAAATTTGTTGAAATTTTCTTCAAAGTTTTCTGGAGTATCTCCATTCATTCTTCGATGAAGTTCCATTGACTTTTCCGGATATTTTTCTTTATAGCTTTGTAATGTGCTATCCCAGTTTGAATTCATATTAGATCCAGAATCTTTTGCATTCCAAAAGTTATAGACTTCGTTTGGTACTTCAAACGGAGGATGCTCCCATCCTAAAGCTTCTCTAGTTTTTTTTATTTCTTCATTTCCAAGCGGAGCTCCATGAGTATCTGCTGTGCCTGACTTGTTTGGTGAGCCATAACCTATTGTGGTTTTGCAAAAAATCATTGAAGGTTTCTTTAATTCATTCTTTGCTTCAGAAATTGCTTTATCAATCTCTTCAACATTGTGACCATCAACACAAATAGTATGCCATCCATAACTCTGGAATCTTTTTACTGAATCATCTGTAAACCAATTTTCAATTTCTCCATCTATTGAGATTCCATTTTGGTCATAAAAACACACTAATTTACCTAAATTATGCGTACCTGCAAAAGAACAAGCTTCATGTGAAACACCTTCCATTAAACAGCCATCGCCAAGAAAAACATAAGTAAAGTGATCAATAGGCTCAATATCATCTTGATTAAATTCAGCAGCTAATATTTTTTCTGCAACTGCCATTCCAACTGCATTTGCAATTCCTTGTCCTAATGGGCCAGTAGTAGTTTCAATGCCTATACCCATATCATATTCAGGATGTCCTGGTGTTTTAGATTTCAACTGTCTAAATTCTTTGAGGTCCTCTATAGAAAGATCATAGCCAGTTAAATGCAATAAACTGTATAGCAACATTGAGCCGTGTCCATTTGACAGAACGAATCTATCTCTATTAAACCATGTTGGATTAGAGGGATTATGTTTTAGATGATTAGCCCAAAGAGCTGTTGCTATTTCTGCCATCCCCATTGGCATGCCAGGATGACCAGAATTCGCTTTCTGAACAGCATCAATTGATAAAAATCTAAGAGCGTTAATAGAATCTAATTGCTGCAAGTTAATTTTTCCCTGTTCGTTTTATGGATAATAATATTTTTGTGATGAAAAGCATAGATAAAATTGATTTTTTTGATATAAAATATTCAAATTGTGATCACAATCTTTTTTTTAAAGAAAATCTTCACAGTTAAAAAATTCAGGGAGAGAGTATGAGTTATATTTTTACATCGGAATCAGTTTCCGCCGGCCATCCAGATAAAGTCTGTGACCAAATTTCAGATGCTGTTTTAGATGCATATCTAGAAGAGGATCCAAATAGTCGTGTAGCATGCGAAACGATGATTAAAAACAACATGGTATATATTGCTGGTGAAATAACCTCTCTTGGAAGCCCTAATCTAGAGCCAGTTGTAAGAAAAACAATTAATGACATTGGGTACGATACTGATGAATATGGTTTTAATGGGGATACTTGTGAGTTTACAAATCTTGTTTTTGAGCAATCGCCTGATATTTCTCAAGGTGTTACAGAGGGCGAAGGGGAAAATCTTGAACAAGGTGCTGGAGATCAAGGCCTCATGTTTGGTTACGCTTGCACAGAAACAGATTCATTAATGCCTCTTCCAATCGACCTATCTCATAGGTTGGTTAAAAAACAAGCTGATGTAATGAAGGCTAATGAATTAGCTTGGTTAAGGCCAGATGCTAAAAGCCAAGTGAGCGCAATTTATTCTGATGATGGAAAGACCATAGAAGGATTATCTGCAATAGTCCTTTCAACCCAACACGATGAAGACGTAACTCAGGAAGAAATAAAAGAAGGGGTTATGGAGCAGATTATTAAACCGGTAGTCCCTAATGAATGGATTTTAGATTCAACAAAGATTTATATAAATCCAACTGGTAAATTTGTTATTGGAGGCCCTGTTGGTGACTGCGGCCTAACCGGTAGAAAGATTATTGTTGATACTTATGGAGGTATGGCTAGACATGGCGGCGGAGCCTTCTCAGGTAAAGACCCATCAAAGGTGGATCGATCTGCTGCATATGCAGCAAGATATGTTGCAAAGAATATTGTTGCGGCTGGTTTGGCCGATTATTGCGAAATACAAGTTTCATATGCAATAGGTGTTGCTAAGCCAACTTCAATTAATGTAAATACCTTTAATAGCGAGAAAATATCTAAAGCTGCTATCGAGAAAATTGTGGAAGAAAAATTTGATCTGAGACCAAAGAGTCTAATCAACATGCTTAATCTCAAAAGACCGATTTATCTTCCAACCGCTGCTTACGGACACTTTGGTAGAACTGATATTGATCTATCATGGGAAAAAACCGATATGGCTTCAGAGATATCACAATAATAAAATTCAACATATAAGGAAATAAAAATGGAAAATGACTATAAAGTAGCTGATATTAATTTGGCAGAATTTGGCAGAAGGGAAATCTCTCTTGCAGAAAATGAAATGCCTGCATTAATGGCTTTAAGAGAAAAGTATAGGTCTGAGCAACCGCTTGCTGGGGCTAAAATTATGGGCTGCATTCATATGACAATACAAACAGCTGTTTTGATGGAAACATTAACAGATCTTGGAGCTGAGTTGCGATGGTCATCTTGTAATATATTTTCAACACAAGATCATGCTGCAGCTGCAATGGCAGCAAAAGGAATCCCGGTTTTTGCATGGAAGGGCGAAACAGATGAAGAATATGAATGGTGTATAGAACAGACTATTTGCAAAGATGGTAAGCCTTGGGACGCAAATATGATTCTTGATGATGGTAGTGATCTTACTTCAATGGTTCATGCCAAGTTCCCTGATATGCTGGAAACTATCCATGGAGTTTCTGAAGAAACAACAACTGGAGTTCACAGACTAAAAGAAATGTTGGAAAGGGGGGAGTTGAAGATACCCGCAATAAATGTAAATGATTCAGTTACAAAAGCAAAAAATGACAATAAATACGGATGCAGACACAGCTTAAATGATGCTCTAAAAAGAGGAACTGATATGCTGCTTTCTGGAAAAAAAGGCTTAGTAATTGGCTACGGTGATGTTGGCAAAGGATCTGCAGCAAGTCTTGCGCAAGAAGGAATGATTGTTAGTGTTGTCGAATCAGATCCAATTTGTGCCATGCAAGCATGCATGGATGGCTTCGCAGTAGTTTCTTGTTATAAAGACGGGGTAGTGACTAGAAATCCTGAAGATATCAATATGAACATCATGGGTGATACTGATTTAATCGTTACTACCACTGGTAATGTCAATGTGTGTGACTCTGCAATGCTTAGCACTCTTAAAAATACTGCAGTGGTATGCAATATTGGTCATTTCGATAATGAAATTGATACAGCATACATGAGAGAAAATTATTATTGGGATGAAATTAAACCCCAGGTTCATAGAGTTTTTAGAGATACAGCTCCAGATGGAACTCCAGATCTTTCAAGTAAAAACTATATAATCTTGCTTGCAGAAGGTCGATTGGTAAATCTTGGAAATGCCACAGGACACCCAAGCAGAATAATGGATGGTTCTTTTGCAAATCAGGTTTTAGCTCAGATTCATTTATTTAAGCAAGGATTTGCAAATATTAATGATGCAGATAAAAGATCTGAGATGATAACTGTTGAGGTTCTTCCTAAGAAATTAGATGAAGAGGTTGCTAGTCTTATGGTTCAAGGGTTCGGAGGAACAGTAACAAGACTTACACAGGATCAGGCAGATTATATAAATGTCCCGCAGGACGGCCCATTTAAAGAAGAAAGTTATAAATATTAAGATATAAATTTCAAATTATAGTTATTTATGCCCATAATATAATTGTGAAGATTTATAAGACTGTTTTTATTCTTAGCTCTTTTTTGATGCTCTATAGTTGTGGAGTAAAAGGCCCCATAATTTTTTAAAATTTAGTGTCCCTTTAAAGAGATGAAGACTAATGATTAATTTTGAAAAATGGCATGGCAATGGTAATGACTTTGTCATCATTAATTCTATTGAGAACCAACTAAGGTTAAGCAAAAGCTTTATAAAAAAAGCTGCTGACCGTAACAAGGGTATTGGTTTTGACCAGTTAATTCATATTGGATTGCCGACAAAATACAATCATGACTTTTATATTAGATTCTATAACTATGATGGTTCTGAAGCAGGAATGTGTCTTAATGGCATTAGATGTGCAGCTAGATATATTTGGAATAATAATTTTTTTCCTCTAAGGCAGATAGAGATCCAGACAAAAAGAAAAAATCTTAAATGTTTGCCAAAGAACAAAAATAATGTCGCAGTTCTTATCGACTCATCGGTAGACATGTTGGTTCCAGCCGAGGAGCACAATAAGGTTAAAAAAGTTGTGGGTGATGACTTCTTCTTTTCACATATTGGAAATAATCATCTTTGCGTTAAAAAAAAATCTCTAGATAGAGTTAACTTACAAGAGCTTTATAAAAAGCTAGAAAGTTTTTTAAAAAAATATGAATGTAATTTTTCAATTTTTAAGAAAAATAAAGACCATATACAAATTAGGACTTATGAAAATGGTACTGGTGAAACTTTGTCATGTGGATCTGCTGCATTATGTGTAGCTGCAAAATTCTTAGGAGATAATGATAACTCATTAAAAATATGCTCAATTGGAGGGGAGTTAAAATTCAAATCTTCGAATAATGGTATATTAATGTCTGGTCCAGCAAGCTTTTCTTATAAGGGAAATTATAAAAATGAATAAAAAGATAGATTCAAAAGAAGTTGAATTATTCCTATTAGATAACCTTGATTTCTTTGAGACCAGAGAGTCGCTTGTTAGTGAGCTAAAGTTTAAACATTCTTCTAGTTCAGCTTCATCTCTTCTAGAAAGGCAAATAAAAAAACTCAGAGAAGACCATCAAAAACTAATGGATCTTTTATCATCTTTCATTACAACAGCTTCTATCAATGAAGATCTTTTTAATAAATCAAAAGACCTAACGCTTAAGATTTTAGCCTCAAGCTCGAAAAAAGAAATTATAAAAATTGTTGAGTCAAGCTTCAAAGATGATTTTAAGGTAGATAGGTGTTTGCTCAAATTTTATAAAAATAAAGATATTGATGAAATGGAGAATTCTACAGACATGTCTTTACATAAAGGGGCGATTCATTGCGGGTCCTATTCTTCAGAGAAAATGAATACTTTTTTCAATGATAAGAAAGTTGAATCTATGGTGGTCTCGGTTATTGTAGCAAATGAAGAAATTGGGCTATTAAAGTTGGGTAGTTATGATAGAACCAAATATCTTGGAGATGAAGATACAACTTTTATTCAGTACATCCGAGATGTTTTAGAAAAAAAATTTCTTCTATAGTGTATGAAAAGTTCAGTTTTTGCTCTTAATGATATTAAGGAATATCTAATATTTGTCTCACAAGTAAAGAATCTTTCAGAAAATACAACCAAGTCTTACGAGCGTGATCTTAAGAAGCTTTGCTCTTTTTTCGAAAATCTAAAGATTGCCAGCTATTCTGAGGTCAATGCTGATATATGTTCTGCATGGATTGGAGAATTATATTCTCAAAATAATAATCCAAGAAGCATACAAAGACATATTTCTTCTGCGAAGGGTTTCTTTCGATTTCTAAAAAAAAATAATCTAATTGCCTCTTCGCCTTTTGAATTAGTAATAGCACCAAAGTCGCCCAGTAATTTGCCTGATGTTTTATCTCCTGAGGATGTAGAACAGCTTCTAAATTTTAAACCTACAAGCTTAATCGAGATTAGAGATATGGCGATTGTGGAAGTAATGTACTCATCTGGCTTAAGAGTTACTGAAACTATAAACATTAATATTGCCGACTTTGAAGAAGAGATGAGCTTTCTTAGAGTTCTTGGTAAAGGTTCTAAAACGAGACTTGTTCCCATAGGAAGGTTTGCGGTAGCTGCAATCAAAAATTGGTTGATGGAAAGAAAGAAAATAGCAACCAATACCGATGCTCTTTTTTTAAATTCAAAAGGAACTAGGTTAAGTGTCAGAAGTGTTCAGTTAAGGCTAAAAAAAATGGCTTTAAAGCAAGGACTTCCTCCAGTACATCCGCATATGCTAAGACATAGTTTTGCAACTCATATGCTTGAATCAAGCGGAGATCTAAGAACAATTCAAGAACTGCTAGGCCACAGTTCCTTATCAACAACTCAAATATATACTAAATTGGACTATCAACATCTAGCAAAAATTTATGATAAGTCTCACCCAAGGGCAAAAAAATGACTAAACAAATCAAAATGATAACTTTTGACCTTGACGATACTCTTTGGGACAACATGCCTACGATTACGAAAGCTGAGATTTATACCAGAAAATGGATTGAAGGCAAGGCTGGCAAGATTGAATGGGGAGATTTTAGTGACTTTCTTAAATTAAGGGATGATCTTATAAAAGAAGACCCTAGTATTGAATGGGATATAAGCAAGCTAAGGAAAGAAATTTTCAGAAAGAAACTTGATCATATTAACCCTGCTAGCTTAAGAGATAAAATTGTTGATGAGGCATTTTCTATATTTATGGATAAAAGACATGAGGTTTTATTTTTTGATGGTGTTGCAGATGCTCTAAAAACTTTGTCTGAAAAATATATCCTTGGTGTTCTTACAAATGGAAATGCTGATGTTTATAAATTTGATATCGGTCAATACTTTAAATTTGCAATAAGCTCTCTTGAGGCAAAAGATAGCAAGCCCAATAGGTCTCATTTTGATATGGCAATCAAGCAAGTTGATGATATAGGCTTTGAGGAGATTCTTCATATTGGTGATCATCAGATAAATGATATTCTGTTTGCGTATAAGTTGGGTATAGACACTTTGTGGTTTAATAACAATAATGTCGAATGGGTTCAAGATTTTGAGAAACCTGATGAATTTGATTCATGGAGCTCATTACCACAGATTATAAAAAATAAATATGAGTGATAAAGATTTAAAAGATGCGCTAAAGCGCATTATTGAAAAAGAGTTAAGCGGTTTTAGTAAGCTCTTGCCAAAAGATGTAATCTCAGATCTTGAAAAGAAGATATCTCCTCAAGTTGAAAGCATCATTGAGAAAAGTGGTTATATTAAAAAGTCAAAGTATGAAAATCTCGAGAGAATAATAGAAGGTCTAGAAAAGAGAATTAATATACTAGAGGAAGATTAAAGCTGATTTAAGTAAGAGTCTATTCTTTCTGCATTCATTACAAATGTGGATTTCAGTTTCTTTGAAGCTTCTTTTACTTCGTTCATATTTACAGCTTCGCCAACCTGAATGACGCCTATCATTGCCATCATTACATGAGGATCACATTGATAAACATAAACTCCCTCTGTATCTAGAGTAACACTTACATCCATATTAATTTGCCCGGCCCAAGCGCTTGCTCCAGTCGGAATCATGCCTTCAATGGTTGCTGAATTATGAGATACGTCTACTGCTTTAAAGTGGATAGTATCGCCTTTAGAAACTTTTATAACAGCAGGTTCAAATATCATTTGCCCGCCATCACCCGAATTAAGCATTTTAACTTCGTGCTCAGATCCTTCAGATAGTGCAACTTTTTTTACTTCAGCTGGAGCATCGGAAACTGCGGTACTTGTAGGAGAGGCGTTTCCACAATCCTGACCTTCCAGACAGACTTTTACAGGAACTAATAGCCTATTCTTTACAGCTTCATCGTATTTCTTTCCATTAAAAAGAAATAAAAAACATAAAGGTAGTACAAATAAAAATATTTTATATCTCATAAGTTTTAAGAATTAGGTCTTTGAAGATCAACCACGTAATCAACTATATTAAGCATCTCTTGATATGATCGACCCTGTCTGACTTCAATAATATATTTACCATCAACAACAATCATAGGAGTCGCTGAAATTTTAAGTTGCTTAGAATGCTTTGCATCACGGTTAATCTTTTGTTTAATTGTAAATGAGTTTAAATATTGTTCTGTTATCTCTGGTGCAACTCCGAAATTCTTAAGGAAATCTTGAATTCTTTTTGTAGTCTGTAAAAAATTTCCCTCTTTATGAATTGTTACAAAGACTGCCGAATGTGTTGATGGATCAAGTTTAAGTGCATCAATTGTATAATAAAGCGAGGCGTGAAGTCTGTGAACTTGGCTCCATGGAACTGGCATCTTAGAAAATTTTACATCAGGCCCTTGTTTGGCAGCCCAATCATTAATAGCTGGTTCAAAAGAATAGCAACCACCACAGCCATACCAAAAAGACTCTGTGACTTCTACAATGCCATCTTTCTTAACTGGAAGCGGATTTTCTACTGGGGTGAAGTCCAATCCGACTCGATATTCTGCGCTTACAGATATTGTAAAAATAGTAGTAAATAATATTAAGAATATGTTTTTTTTGTATTTCATTTATATAACCCATGCATGTAATTAGCTAGAGCCTCTATTTCATTATCAGTCAGATTTTCTGCAATAGACTGCATAACCAATGAGGATTCTCCAGCGTTCCTTTCTTTTGATCTATAAGCTTTTAATGAAGAAGTTAAATAGCCTACCTGTTGACCAGCTATAGCCGGATACCCTGCTAAGCTATTTCCTTGACCATACACCCCGTGACAAGAGGTGCAAGCTGGTATTTGTTCCTTCATATTTCCAAACCTGTATAGCTGCGTTCCAAGTAAAAGTAATTCTTCATCATTCTTTGCTTGGCCTACACTAGCATTATAACTCGAATAAAAAGCAGCGATATCTAATAAATCTTCATCTTTTAATGTTTGTAAGTATGGCGTTACGGCCATCATTAAAGCGTTCATTCTTTCACCATCTCTAAAGTATTTTAATTGTTCATATAAATACTTTTGATTTTGACCTGCAAGTTTTGGCCAATCAGTACTGATGCTAACACCATCTGAGCCATGACAAGCAGCACATGATTCAACTAATTGAGACCCTTTATCTGCATTGCCTGAGATAAAAGTATCTGGCATTTGCATTTCTTTGGATTTATCATCAGCAGCATTCAAACCTATTGAAAGGCTGAAGAAAGCAAAGAAAATTAATGAATACTTCATCGAAAGTTAAAATGTGTGTCTTGTTGGTGTGTATTATAAACATAGGTTGATATGATATAAACGATTAAATGAAAAACCTTTTTAAAAATACTGAGTTTGTTTTTGG
>MDSV01044670.1_pt1 | contig 27330 bp, 19 predicted proteins | sample 810851 | NCBI WGS metagenome assembly MDSV01 (sample SAMN05326640, study PRJNA326480) | marine metagenome | isolation source: seawater | place: Atlantic Ocean: North East | collected 2012 | reverse complement strand
CGTTGTTGGGTGTTTTAAAAGGATTCCAAGACGAAAACGTTCCTAAATTATATGCTGTGCAACCATCTGCTGGGCCGGGGCCGGGAAAAGGGAATGGGAAATCTGGAGGAGCTGCTGTAGTGGTAGTAGGAGTAGCAGTTGTTGGAGAAGAAGTGGTTGGGTCTGGAGCGGGTGTAGTAGTCTCTGGCCCAGAAGTAGTCTCTGGCGCAGACGTAGTAGTTGGAGGTGTAGTTGTGGTAGTTCCCGCGCACATTTCATCATATAAATCATCTCCAATAGGAATATCAGGATAATCCGTATACGCCAAAATTTTTCTTTCTTCGCACTGTTCAAGAGTAGAAAACGCATTGGAAAGCAAATGATCACCAGCACCCTTTGTTACAATATACTCTCTATCTCTACAGCTTATGCCTGCACTTGAAGAACCATCACACGCTAAATAATAATTATCCGTATCAACAAGTGATACTTTATATAAAGCTCCGTATTGGTTTTTGTCATTCCTCATCATCATAACTGACACGACAAGATACTTATTGTGCGCTTCGTTAGAAGTTTCGGTAGGTGCTAAAAGCTCATCAAACTTACCAAATTCAATAGCTTGAGGACTGTATTTTCCATCATTTTCTTCAATTGCTTGCAATTTGTATATAGGATTACTTTTTATAATCGCATCACCAAATTTACCATTAATAGGAGAGAATGCGTCTTTGGGGCTTCTATTATTAAGAATACCCATAAGGGAAGTTATTGACTCGTCGCTAACACTATAATAACGTTCTCCCATAACATCTAAATCATTTATTCGTTTAGCGTCGGGGTGATAAGGACCAATTGGAAAATAACCTAAACCTATTAAATCAACAACTCCTTTTTCATTAACATTTACAGACCCAAAGCTATAAAAAGATTTTCTCTGTAATTCTGAAATATTAAATCTACCCTTTACTCTAAAATAGTCTTGATCATCTACCATGTCAAAAGAAGTACTTACATCTGTAAGTCTTTCTGGGAATTCTACAGGGCTATTTACAAAAGTTTGCTCAGACTCAATTACACGCTGATTTTTAATATCATAACCAATAGCTATGAAACTTAATTGATCATTGTTTCCATGATCTAAAACTATGGATTTTGAATTAAAATCATATGTTGTACCATTTGACATTCTTAATTCATATCTGTCTACTTCAGAATCATATGCTCCCGGTGTAAAAGTAACGGTGCTTGACTTTCCATCGCCTGCAACCGCAACGTCCAAAACTATAGGAATAAAATTTATTACGCTGTTATAACCAGAAACAACCTTAGTTGACGCATTAAATATCTGTCGATCTTCTATTGAGACTGAAGTAGGAACTACAACAAGATTTCCTTCCTCGTCAGTATAGTCATTATTAGGAACAATCTTTACAGGCATCTTGCCAGCTTGACCTAAGCATGATCTATACATAAATCCTTCGCCAACGAACAGGCTTGAATTAATTAGAGATTGATTAACTTCTGGTTGAATAAAATCTTCATCTATAGAATTTTCTAAAAATAGTTGTCCTAAAGAATGTGGTAATTGAACGTGGGGCATCACTACCAATTTTTTGTCAGGAGATAAATCATATCGTATTCTGGCAATCGCGTCACGTTTATACCAGAACGTAACTCCATCTTCTGGAGGGTCATTGCCACCACCTCCACCACCCGCTCCTCCGTCATCGCCTATTGTTTCTTCACCTAAAGGTACTATGGCATATACTTGAGTAAAATCACTAATATAAGCATCATTTTTTACAGCAAATTTGAACAGATATTCTACATTGGGTATTAAACCATGAGTAGAAATTTTAGTTTTAAATTTGCCCTTTTCCGTTGTAAAAGTAGTCCATGTTGAATCAATACTTTTTTTATAGGAAACAACCGTGGAAACCTCCTCGTCGGGCGCAGAAAAACAAGTAGTACTCCAGCCATAATCTTGTTCATGATAATTCTCAAAATTAAAATGAGCTGAAAGAATGTCTGCATAGTAAAAATCTACAACTGGAACTTTAGGTATTCTAGGAGGAGCGCCTATGATAGATTTAATACTGGAATTATTAGAAACACTCCCTGAAACTAGCGAGTACACACTAAATGAGTGCTGGACATTTTGCTGCATTCCACAATTAATTGTCGCAACACCCGCAGTGAAAGTTGCTGGTATAAGTCGTGTAAAAACTTCTGACCCAATAGTTTGATGTGTCACCTTGACCATGTGTGACTTAGTTTCGCTACTACTTTCATTGATTGTAATCCTAATTTGACTTGGTTCAATTTGACATAGATCCACTAGAGTTGGTGTTGGTGGCTTACCGCCACCCCCTCCTTCGTCATCGTCGGGGAGTGCTGCATCATCTATTGTTACATATCTAAACAGAATAGGACTTGAATATACTATATCATTTATGCTAGCTTGAGCTTGAATTGTTAGTTGGTATGTACCTGACATGGTAACATTTATAGACTTTGTACTACGCTCAGGTGGAACGTAAAAACTAGACGAATTACCATTCGGTCCTATCAGTACTAAATCATATCCTATTAATTTATCAAACTCATTTAGGTTAGATGGTTTTTCCCAGCTAGCTGTAATTATCATAAGACTAGGCGAAACGGTGTAACGCTTTGGGGGTTTTAATTCAAGTGATACTGAAATGGTTTTGTTAGTTGAGGCTGAAGGACTGTCGCCTGCGTTATTAAATGCAACTAAATCAAATTTAATTACCCAAGTACCATGCCTTTTGCTGCCACCTTTGTCTGAAAATTTATATCTATTATATGTCACGCCGTCAACGACAAAAGTGCTGAATGAATATCCAATATCATAATCTTCCGAATACTTAAAAACACCATCTTGATAGTATGTTACGATTGCCTTATATTGCACTTCACTATCATCAACATTATCCCAAACAACTTCGTGCAAATAATTATTAGGAGGATCATTGTCAAATGCCAAGCCCGTTGGAGCATCGGGTGGGTTATGACTAGGGAAATCAACTACTACACAAGCCTTTCTATTATGAACACCTTTATCAGTAATTGATTGTATACATACCGTGTTTTCACCTTCAGGATATATATCATCAACTAAGATGCCACCGTCAGGCGGTGGTAATGGAACTCTCTTAGAGGTTGGAACATTATTTCTATCTGGACAATTAACAATATATCCTCCAGTATCTTCACAGCTTGGATAACCATATATAATGACTGAATCAGAAGGTAATATTTTATGAGAGGTAATGGTAAAGAAACATTCTTCAGATTCGGGTATGGGAACCGAGCAGTGAGAAAAAAGTCCAAAATCTGCAAACTCTCCTATGCCCAAATCATTTTCTGAAGCCATTTCGATTCTAAATCGTTCATAAACCTGCTGGTCAAATGTTTCCACAGAAGAGAAGTCTGACAGGGTTATTATAAATATTCTATGCTCTGTTGTAACAAAGGCATAGCTAGCAGTGTTATCAATATTGAAATTGCCTTGATTGTTTATAATATCTACATCAACTTGATCACTTAATGTAATTGCGTATGTAGATGGGTCATAAGTAAACTTATAAAATTTTTCTACTGTCAATACATAAAAAGTATAACTATTTGTACTAGGAGAAACAGAGTGAAATAAAATTTGCTCACTTAAGGTGTAAGAGCCTAAAACACTATCTGTGCTTCTGTCACATATTTGAATAATATTATTAGAATTAGTAATGAGAAAATCATTTATAGGCGGCGCGCCAGCTTCGTTTGCTACGCTCGCGGCTAACGGATTGGTAACTGGTTGTTCAGACGTTTTAGTTAGATTTCTTGTAGATGTATTAATTTCATATTCTATAACACTATCAGATTCTAGAACAAAAAACTTATTGTTAAATGTATTGGCAGATGGGCTAAAATTTGCAGCTTGAATAAGTTCGCAAGCATCCGTAGATCCAATATTAAAACTACTAGGGTTTGTAACTAAGGTGTCAGAAGTTGTTATGGTTGAGATATCGTAATATTTTAATAAACCATTATCTGTAACAATTAACGTGTTATTTGGAGGAAGCACAACGCTTTTATCAGCGCCAACCGCTTCGTATCTTGCCACTAAAGAAACATTAGACAAATCATTAACATTTAAAATAACAACTTGATCATTAGATGTGACAGATAAGTGTTTGACTCCAAGTACATTAAACAAAGTGACATGTTTAGCAAAACATTTTTTAGTAGTAGTATCATCCCAAGAAAATGCTGCACTTTGAGTTAGGGATTTATCAGAAGGGTCAAAAGTGTATATTTTAACACCGTTTGATCCATCTGCTGTATATAAAATATTTGCTGCGAAAAAGTTGTGCTGATAATCGCTCAGAACTGTTGGGAATACATCGAAAGTATTACCGTCAATATTTCTTGTCTCTACAAGATCACTAATAACATTCGTTATTTTGACAATTGTATTTGTAGCTTTAGGATTTTTAGTGAACTGAAAAGTGCTGATTTTATCTTTTGTGCAACTTGTCTTAACAAGATTTGTTGGGGGATCAATGGCAGGGTCGTCGGAATCTGAAATATAATCAACTGTTTCTACGTTTTCAAACAGGTGCTGTTGACCGTCTGGTAGATTTGTACCGCTTTGTATATATAATTTAGTAGAAGTATTAGCTAACCTAACAGGTATATATAAGAAAGATTGATTTTTTCTAATATCAAAATATTCCCAATTTACGTTGTCATAACTTATTCTTATGAAACCTTGATCATATACATTATCTGATAAGGATATGGACAGTAAGCCATCAGTAACGGAAGGTGAGGAAATCTTGGGCGTGACTGAAACATCAATTAAATTAATTGTCGTAATTGGGCCTAAAAATGCATTACGGTCCCCATCGACAGACACAGCTACATCATAAACACCATAGTCTGGAAAAGTAAAAGTTCCCGTAGTTGTATTGCTATCTGTATAGAAATAATCCTCAGAAGAAAAACTAAGTGAAGTTATATTTTTATATCTAATAAAATATCTTTCAACTGAATTGGTAGAATTACTAGGCTCCCACATTAGGGTGACATTTTTACCATTTTGGAAAACTCCTAAAATTTTCAAAGCGTCTTTATAATTAGAATTATATATAGGCTCGACAACCTTGTTGTATCTAAGATAAGCAACTCCTCTCCCTCCACGCCCAGCGTCCATTCTTCCTATCAAGTCGCCCGGATACAATCCAGCTGTAATAGTAGCGCCAGCACCTCCTGATCCAGTGCCATCAACCCCGTCCTTGCTAGAGGAACCCCCTCCACCACCAGAGCCACCAGAACCAGACAGCAATACGCCACTACCACCGCCTCCACCACCAGCAGCAAAAGTTTCAGAGATGTTGCCATAGTAAGAAGTAGATACACCATTTCCGCCTTTTCCTCCTATGTATCTACCTTCTGGATCTTGGGCAACGGATGCTCCAGCCTGACCAGCGCCACCACCTCCACCACCTCCGGTAAAGGTGTCAGATAACGAACTACCTCCAACGTTGACTATAAGATCATTTCCAATATCAGCAGATATGGGTAGTATACGCTCATTGCTATTGCCAGCCGCTCCACCAGAAGAACCTTTAGTAGTAAAAGTAGTTCCACCAAGATATCTACCAGCACCACCACCGTCTGCTACTATAAAATTAAACGTGGTAGGATTCCCATTGTTAGCAGGCGGGGTACTAAGACCTACAATTAAATTATAAGTTCCGGCAGAAAGTTTGGTGACTCCAGAAGCAACAGCCCCTGCTCCTCCACCGCCCCCCGCTCCCGGTTGACCTCCTCCACCACCGCCACCAACTAATAAATATTCCACATCAAGAGTTGGATTTACAAAGGGCTTAATTCCAGTATACTCAACAACCATTGTGGCGCTTTGAGAAAATTTATACGACATGTAATCGTCATAGCCACTGACTGCAACGCTTGGGTCTACAGTGACTGAAAAATCATTTGGATCAGGTTTTATTTCTATATCTTCTCTGTTAGGTGCAGCAACAACCTTAAGATATTGCCCCATGCCAGAATGATGCTTACAATAATAATAAAGTGTTGCACTACTTAAATCTCTAGAGAATGATATTTTTATTTCACTATAAGCACCGGCAGTACCGGGGACTCCAAAAGTTTTTACATTAAATCTAAGTTCTTTCCCTCCTTGGTGTGTTCCATCTGTTGTTTCAGAAAATCGTAGAGGATGATTATGGTTGGACGGATCAGATTGATCAAATATATAAGTCTTGCCCTGCTCTAAAAATAGAGAAGGAGAAACTTGAGCGAAGCCATTCTTTTTGATAATATATTTGTTTCCTGCTCCAGCCCAGTTGGTAGCACTTGCCACTTTGACTTCATAAATTTTGTGAGCTGGATAGGATACTGCTTCGTATGGGTTTTCATCAGGTGGAAATGTTGTGGCAGGTTCTGTTGTTGTTGCTGGAGGTTGTGTAGTTGGAGATTCTGTAGTTTGTTTGACAGGCTCTAAAAATTGTGAGTCTGGAATTCTATATCTAATATCGCTGCGTCTGCCGTCACCAATAGGCTTTACGCATTCTCCATCTTCAGCGCACTTGACAGCGGGAGGATCGCTTTTGTGGAGTTCGTCATCAGGAAAACGAAGGTCTGGAACTGCAAGAGTAGTTGTGATTTTTGGAGGTATGACGATAGATTTAATATATACTACATTACCATATCCAGCTTGAGTGTCGTCTAAGATATCATAATAAAGTCTATCTGGAGCATCTTCAGGAACTACAAAAATTAAATAAGCATTATTAGTTGAAGAAGTTCCGTAATAAGTAACTCCTTTTGTATACTTTGATACATTTCTGTTAAATTTATTTTCACCCGGAATTTTAGCATTAGTGAAAAACGTAAATATTTTATTATTTAAAGAGGAATCATTAAGTTCAAATATATAAGTCTTTCCTCTAAACAAAGTTAGTGGTGGACAATCCACATTATTTATATGAAATTTATCACCAGTACCATAAGTGTTTGATGCTGTCTTTACAGATAAGCTATATATTAAAGCTTTAGAATGAATATATATTCCTAAAATTTCTCTAATAGCTAAAACCTTGGAAACATTCGATGATGAGTTGGAGCCGGTAGGCGTACCAACATAAATTGGAGGAACGGTTGTAACAACTGCGTCTGTCGTGGAAGGCGCTGTAGCTGGAACTTGGGCGGTCGCTACGTTTCTTGTTTGAGCTTTAGAACCATCCTCCAAAGTTACTACTGCTCTAGCCTGAAAATTAGTAGATGATCCTTGAGGTAGTTCAGAATCGGGTACAGGTATAGCTCTAAACAAACCATCAGATGGGACTCTGGGTGTTTCAGTATTACCAAACAGTTTGTTTTCGTTTTCTTGAGCCATAATTCTACATTATTGGAGGAGGGGTTGGTTTTAAATATTCTTCCATTGTCTTAGTATCGTCCATGATTAATGATCCAGATTCAATAATATTAATTGTAGCGTCACCAGAGGGGAAATGTCCAAAAGTATCTTTTGAATATCCAATAACGCCTGCATCATCAGGGTTCATCGGGTAGCTCTTGCGAACTGCATTGCTTGCTGTAGACCAATCACTTGAAGATTCTAATACTATTGCGTCAGTACGATTCGGTGATGAATCAGGTGTATATATAACTCCATCTGGCATTATTTTTCCTATTGCGTTTTCCATTGGTTTAATACATTTAAATATTGATCTTACCCTAAACCAAGCTTTTTCAGTGTAAGAAATAGAAAAATCTCTGTCATCAATGGTTACAGTAGTTTTTCCTCCATACTTAAACGCACCCTTCGGTGGTGATTTTTTCATGCGTAATTGTTGACCAGCTTTATAATATTCTCCATTAGCGTTATAAAGTAAGGTTGGAGTAAAAACTGCTTCTGGATCAGGCGTGGTTGTATTGTCGTCTGGATTTTCAACAAACATATAATTACTAGATATGCTATCGCCTTGCCTAAGTGTAAACCAATCTTGCCAATTTTCCTCTATTAGTAAGGCTCTTGCTTCCGCTATCTCTAACGGCGTAAGTTCTGAATTACGAGCAGCGACCTTATCTGCCTGAGTTACTTCAACGTGTTCCCCTCGAAAATATTGAAATGCAAAACCGTCCAGATTGTATTCATCGTCACCAGAGATAAAATACTGTTCTTTTATTCCTGACGGACTACTATTAACTGCTTTATAATATTCAGAATCTGTATAGTCGTAAATCACCTTCATCTGTTCCGGCATATTCCATCTGATCACAAAATCGTCATCTCTAAAACCATCTCCAGAAGGTGCGGGAACTGATGCTTCTACTGTTATGGTGAGGGCGAAAGGTAAGTCCCATATTCCCCTCATGTTAGCTTGACCTATCTTGGAAGGATCGTCGTCAACGCCGTAAGCAGAAACTCCAAGAGCATACGATTGATAGTAGTTACTCGCTGGTCCACCATTGCAATCGTCTGCTGGCGTAAATAATAATTTGATTGTATCATCCCATGTTGTGGCGTTAAACGCCTGAAGATTATTCTCTACCGCAGCAGGAGAATTTGGGTTAGCGTAGGCCGTCATTGACGCGCCAAAAGGTGCTGGCGCGTAGAATATTGGCATGTTATCATTTTCATCTGGTTGTGTTTCATTGCCGTCCATGTCGGTACATATATATTGATCTATTAAAGCAGTACCCTGAATATTAACAGACAAAGAGGCCGAGTTCCGTCCTAAATCATCTAGATAACTTGCTCCTTGGAAGAATCCCCCCGCTATATTGAAATCAAAAGCTGATGTTGCGTATGATCCAAAGCCGTTCCGCATTGAGACAGAAATACCTCTTACATTTAAGTAATCAAGGCCACCGTCTGTCCAACCGACTGATAATCCACTAGGTTCGTTTACTTTTGGAAGAACCACATTAGAATATTGAACATAGGGTAACTCTTCATACACGAATTCTTTAACCACGCTTTTGGTTTTGTCTTGCCAATTTCTTAAGTCTTCGGCAGAAGTAATTGACACATCTCTGCCAAGTACTTGGTATTCTATCGACATTTTTCTAGGCTTATTGCCTCCCTGTTGAGGTCCATACATATATCTGTAATCAATAAGACCGTCATTATTGTTGTCAAATCTTTGTGTTACTCTTAAGTTTGTTTTTGGGGGGAAACTTATGTCGTCCCTATCAGCTATAATAAACCACTTATAATCACCGTCCCAGACAGAAATCGGAGCAGCTGTGGTTGTGGTTGTGGTTGGAGCAGCTGTAGTTGTGGTTGGACCAGCTGTGGTTGTGGTTGGAGAAGCTGTGGTTGTTTCTGGTTCAGACGTAGTAGAGCTGGTCGTTGAGCTTGTTGTTGAGCTTGTTGTTGAGCTAGTTGTAGAACTCGTTGTTGAGCTGGTTGTTGAGCTGGTTGTTGAGCTGGTTGTAGAACTGGTTGTAGAACTGGTTGTTGAGCTAGTTGTAGAACTGGTTGTAGAACTGGCAACAGATATAGTGCCAGCCATATTTCCATGAGCTGTGCATACGTAGTTCCAAGTTCCAGCATCGCTGGCAGTCCAAGTATAAGTACCCGTTTGGTAGTCACCGAAAGTATTCTGACCGGATTTTGTTATTCTAAAAGGATGGCCTGAATTACTAAACGTAAATGTAATCGTGTCATTTTCATTGACAGACAAGTTAGGATTATAACTCATGCTTAATGATCCACCGCCGTGTGAACCAGTAAACGCAAAATAGGAACTTCCTACATTCGTGACATTTATGCTATAACTAGCCATCCTAAAATCCTATTACGAGCCATAAGATACAAATAGTGGTCTATACTCTCCATTAATTCTAACAGCTACTATATAATCATTTTTGGAAATTCTAAGAAATTTATCTCTATTAGTAAGAGTTATATCCTGTCCAGCAATCCAGCTGCTTCCTGATTTAATTCTTGTAGACATTACACAAGTTGTAGGGCTGGTTGCGTCGTCGGGAGGTAACGCTCCATTTTTTGTATAGCCTTCAACAAATAGCGATGAAAGATCAGCATTAATATTATCTATCCTAGCTTTTTCAGTTGCAATTTTATCATTATTGCTAGACACATTTGACTGTAGGGTAGATATATCACCAAGGAATGAACTAGAGCTAATCCCTGCGCTACCGTCTCCAAACATTAAACTGCCATCTACTTTTACATTTCCATGAACTCTAGTAGCGTGTGCTTTAACGAGAGAGGTATCATCTGCAAATGTTCTATTGGCAAAAGATGTATTTCCTCTAGAAAGATTTAATATAGGAGAGCCTTTAACTTTAAAATCAAAATCTTGGTTTTCTGTATTAGTAGCGTGAGGGGTATAATCAAAAGAACCTTCGTATGGTTCAAGCTCTATCTTATTGTTGGGCAATTGACCAGCTCTGCCATTGGTTAAAGTCAAAGACGAATCTTTTAAGTAAACCTTATTACAAGTACCATAAGACGTTGCCATATCTTTGTGAACTTCTACAACATCGTCAATCAATATATTATTAGTCTCAGTAAGTGTAAAGGTTGGTTTTTTAACATTGGAACCAATAATTAAATTATCATCACCTAGAGATGAAGAGTTACCAGCATTATAACCTATAAGCGTATTGTTACTTTTAGTGCCAAGTGCAGACTGACCAGCCTTAGAACCAATAATAACATTGTAATCTCCTGTAGTTATTCCACTGAAAGCTGAATTACCATAAGTGGTATTATCAAAAGCTGTAGTAATATTGGCTCTAGCTAAAGGAGAGTTTACGCCAGCAAGAGTGTTTCGATTATTATCAGCGAAAATTGACAATTCGGCATTTGATCCAAGTTCAATATCTATTGCCCGCATATTGACTTCAAAGTAATTTCCAGCGCTATCCACATAGTTAAGCACGGACTTTTGGGCATCTCTGTCTACTTTCTTGACGAAAAATTTTCCATAAGATTCTGTAGCAGATTCAAATGCATTATGCTCATACATGCTAATTGCAGCTGTATTATTCTGCAAATTGCCCATTGTAAGCATAGAGTTATTAGCATCATCTTCATTAAATAATCCAACATACTTATTACCACCGCCAACGGATGCTTTAAGTAACTTTGTTTTTACATCATTATGATAAAAGTCTATATTTAATTCTTTATCTGTGTTATGATAGTGAATATCTACGCCATATGTTAAGCAGTTGGCAGTGGTTAAGAGTTGAACTCCAGCCTTTGTATTGGCTGAGTTTTCTGCTGCAATTCTAACTACAGCGTCACCACTACTTCTAATATTAAGTATGGTATCGGGTGTTAGATACTCACCACGGGAGAAATTATTGATTCCCACAAACCCGTCATTGCCATCAGCCATGAGCATGAAGTTTCTTGTTGGATAAGCCGAGTCTTTGTAACCCTTAATTACAAAACGATCATAAGTTTGACCGGATTGAGGATTGAAAAATTCTGGAGCGTCCAAAGCTTCTTTTGTAATGTATGACTGCTCAAAGCCTCTAAAGTTATTAGATTCTGTATTAGTGAGCCATTTTTGATGAATATTTACATCTGGCTTAAGAGATATATAAGAGATATTATAATCTGTAACGCTAGTGCCAGAGTTAGAAACAAAGTTTACATCACCAAAACCAGATTTATCAGTAGCTGCTAAAATCTCTGACTCGTTGCCAAAGGATATATCATTGATATCTACAAAAACGCCTTGACCATTAACATAATTAACCAAACCTAGCTTACTATTACTAAGCACTCTGTCTGTTTTAACATGTTTTCCTTTAGCTGTAGAAATGCTAATGTTGCTAAACCAGTGCGATCTAGAGAATACATCGTCTTGTACGAGATTGCTTAGAGTGCTGTCTTGAGGTCGGAACTGAAACAAGTATGTGCGATCATATCCAGCAGCAACATCTTTAGAGTATATGTTTAGGCCAGCACCAGATAGTTCTTCGTCTTTAAGATAACCAATTGGCGGTTCTAGGTTTTGATTAGGATGATAATTTTCAGTAAGGCTACTAGCGCCACCGCCATCCAAAGTATTAATATATCCGCTAGAAGCTAGGAAAATGGTTTTGTGCAAATAGTGAGCTTGTTCTACAGCTTCAAATTTGTTAAATTTACTGCTCCCAAGCACGTTAATATTAAAAATATCAGCACTCAGGTATGGAAATTCTGAAGTTCCTAAACGAAACTTTTTAGATGTTTTTGGAATGATATCGCCGCTTACGCTAATTTTATCATCAACGTCTAGCGTACCAGCGACATATGCGCTTGATCCTACATTTACAGATGTTCCAATTTTTAAAGATTGAGAAACATCTAGAGTTCCACTTACATCGACATCGCCATCCAATATTGATTTGGCTGAAATGAGGAAATCGTCCGTATCAGACCTATAAGATATCTTATTACTTTCTGAGAAATACAGCGTATCACTTAGATACACATCTCTGAATCTATTTGTGTTAGTTCCTAAGTCAATATTGTAATTAGTTGTCTGTTGAGGTACAATGCTACCGCCAAGTTGTAGCATACCGGCATTAGTAAGGCCAGTAACTCCGATGCCTAAGCGAAGATTGGCTTGGTCAAGATCACCTTGAATAAGGGGTATTAGGCCAGTTCCTTCTGGATTGCTGCATATGTAGTCTTTATCAACGTTGTGTGATCCTATAAATAATTTATTATTAGTATCTCTATCTACGTAATAACCAGCTCCATGACCAATAGCAATATTTAAATTACCTATTTTATTATCATGTAAAGAATAGTTGCCAATACCTACGTTGCCATAACCAGTGGTATTTGCAGCTATCGCATTGAAGCCATAGGCAACATTGTTATGACCATGAATATTACAGTTAAGGGCGTAAGACCCAACAGACGTATTGGAGTGTCCAGAAAAATTCTTACTTAAACTGGCATATCCTACAACAGTATTGTCAACGCTTGTATAGCCATTTATGTCTCTACGAAAATTATCAAGAGTAAAATTACCAATTCTGGTAGTTCTACTGCCTTTAATCGTATCAAAATTTAAAGAAGTAAGATTAGCAGATCCTGTAAGATTATGTACAGAATCTATAACATCTAAGAGATTATGACGAATATCAGAAGGTGTGATGTTTCCTTTAGAATTGTCTGAAATCTCTTTATTTATATTGTCTACTAGCTCTTGCTTAGAGATAATCATTATTTAGAGCCTTTGGTGGTAGGGTTATGTTAAGCTAATTTCTAAAGAACGAACATCAAATTTAATCTGATCTCCTGTGTAAATGAATCTAGGATTTCTTAACTTAGCATACATCAAAAGGTTGCCAGCGCCAAAGGTGCTATTATCCAAAACGGCTACGCCAGAAACAAAACCCCAATCTCTAAAAGCTGGCTGAAAAATAATTTGACTTTGATTTTTTATAAAACCATTGCCTTCATAAAGTAAATTACCACCATCAGCAACAACTCCAGAACTTACTCCGGTACGAGGTGAGTAAAAGTTAACTCCGGGGTGTTCGTCATTAAATCTAAATATATAACTCTGACTGTTAGAGTCTTCATTTTCTGCCCTGAATTTAGCAGCGTCAGTTGCTGTAGTATCGCCACTGTTTGCAGCATACAAAGGATACCAGTAACCATCTTCCTGATGTTCAGTAAATGTTTCACCATCGTTATTAGAAAAAGATACATCACCACTTACTGGTAAATATACTTGGTATGTTGTATTTGTGTCTAAACCTACGTCAAACCATTTTGAGTTACCCTCTTCGCTTGGGTCTCCTAGAGTTAGTCTACTGTAGTTTGTAGCTAAAGTTGAAGAACCAACAGTAACGCCAGTGGGAATCTCTGGTATGTTAGAGCCATTTTGATTATCTTTAGCAACACTAGATGTAAGAGCAATACTTATATTATCTGGTTTTGAAAAATTTGTCCCTCTAAAGATATGGTCTAGCAATTGTTTTTCTAGATAATCCGAAATAGCAGCCATTTTTGTTCTCCCGTAGAAGTCCTGAGAATATTGGAAAGATCTACCTATATATACACAAAAAGCCACCCCCGGTAACGAAGGTGGCTTCCTTGTGCAACCCTAGAAAAATAGACTAGAATGATCCGAGGATAATTCTTCTATTGTCTAAAACGCCAAATCCAAGCTCTGCAAAGCCGTAGTAGCCAGCTCGCTGCTGACGGTGAAGAGCAGGATCTTCGTAAACCTGAAGCTGTTCCTTGACAGGCATTACGAAACTATCGTTGCTTGACTGATCAAGACCAACAACCAACTCAAGGTCACTTGACTGAACGCTGCCAGAAAGTTCACCCGTAAAGAAGGTTTGATACTCTTGACCTTCGCCAAGCTCATCAAGGTCATGAAGGTTTACACCAAAGATGCGCGTGATTGGAGCGCCGTCTTCAGAAGCCGTGTAAATTTCACGACGAGTTACTTCGTCAACTTGGTCAAGACCCCAGTTGCGAACATCTTCTAGAGCTTCTGGTGAAACGTACATGTCGGTCAAACGACCACGACCAACAGAAGCACTATTGCCGCCAGAGTTGCGGCGCATAACGGTCTGCATGAGGGAGACAAGTCTCTTGCTGAAAAGACCAGCCGTTGCGTCACCGTCATAAACAAGAATGTTACGATCAACACCAGCTGCGAGCAGCGTGTGCCATCCGTCATCATTCATCTTCTTAACGAAGCCAGCTTCCATGACTTGCATGGCGCGACCAACTACGTCCCAACGTGCTTCCTTGGCATATCGTAGAAGATAATCTACGGAAGATGCAATGCTGTACGTTGGAATCATTACGTAATCACTTTCAACGGCCCGTTCTGGCACTCTACCATGACCGGGATTCGTATAAGCGACATGTTCTCCTTCAAGACCGGGGCTTACCAAGTCAAGAGGAAATTCAGTTGTTGATCCAGCTTCGACATTAATAGTCTCGAAAATATTACCAAGGATGTTACCCACAAGGACACCCTTACGAAGTGGAAGCTCAAGAGCTTTAGCGAATTCACGCTGTGCGGCTTGTGCTACATTGATATCTGCATCCCCTGATTTACGCAGGAGAGTGATGAACTCATCACTAGGTCTTTCATTAATTGGCATGTTTAATTCTCCTTTAGTTTGTTTTAAGTTCAGGGAAGGTTTACTTCGACCTTGCAATATCCATCTTCGTCCTTAGACGAGAGGAATGCACCGATCTTAGTACCAGAGACAACCATTGATACGTTTCCTGCAACTGAGCCGCTTAGATAAGCGCCAGAACCAGCGACAGGTGAGCCGTCAATAGAGTTAGTTACGACATAACCTTTACGAAGAACAGTAACCTTACCACCCTTCTGTACTTCATCCTTATATTGATTAAGATGAGTACGAGTCAAGTCCTTATTAACAACATCGTTCAAAAGGATACCAACTGGGTTTCCAGAAGTAGCCTTCTTTACAAGGTTGACACCCTGATCCATAGCTGCGCCAGAGCCAGCCGTTGAGTCATGAACTACAGCACAACCACGAGTAGCTGTTCCATCATTGTAGAAAAAGCTAATGTCAGTTTGAAGTTCATATCTATCTGATTTTAGAGCCATGTTTATATCTCCTTTAATTACTTACTAAGTACGTTGTTTTCAAGCCATTCTGCGACACTCGCTCTGGTGGCTTCAAGTTCGTCAGTTTCTTCAGTAGCTTCTACAAGAGTAGCTTCTGTAGTTTCGACGCTTTCTAGTGCTTCTTCAGCTTCAGCTTCAGCTTCAGCTTCTTCAGCTTCAGCTTCTTCAGCCTTAGATGGTTTTTCTGTTACTTTGGCTTCTTCTTCTTCTTCGTCTTTCTTGACTTTGCCAACTTTCTTTTTCATTGTCGTCATTGCTTCGACAATGGTATCAAAAGTAGCGTCATCAAACTCTTCGTAAGAAGCGAGTGTTTCTTCAGCTTCTTCAGCTTCCAAACCAAGATCAAGAAGTGCAGCCTTGCGAGCTTCGGTCTTCTTTTCTTTCTTCATCTTCTTGAGTTCTTCCATTCTTTCTTTGAAGTCTTTGTCTTTAGCTTCTACAGATTCTTGAAGCTCAGTATAAGCAGCTTCTTTTTCTGCAACGCTGACTTCAAGAGCTTTGATAGCTTCTTCTTTTTCAGCGAGGGTCACTTCAAGCTTTGCGATTGATTCTTCTACTTCTTTTGAAGCAGCTTCGTCAAACTTAGCCTGAAGAGTTGTATTCTCTTCTTTAGCAGATGCTAGCTCACGTTGAACATCGGCAAGCTGCTTCTCTAAAAGATTAATATCTGACATGTCATCATCTCCTTTAGGAAAACTAGTTAAAATGTTTGTGTTATTTAGAGAGAAAGCTCTGCTAGAATCAAGTATAATACTTCTTGGATTAGCTGGTTTAGATACAAGACCTTTACCAGAAAAAGAAATATCTCTTAATGATCTACCAATTTTGTAGCCTTCATATTCTCCATTACCACCATAGGCGCGTAAATGCTTTGTTAAAAATGCAGAACCCTCGTTACGTTCTAGGAGTTTTGCACTACCTTGCTCATCTAATAGTGCGTAGTCAAAACCAGCGAATAGGCATTCCATAGAAACAAACCATTTGCCTTCTTGAATTTCAGCAATGATCTGATCCATGCGCTGTCTATTTTCTGGATCTGTCCAACTATTATATAACACAGCCTCAGTGATAATATCGAAATCATCCGGCTGAGTGTCATCTTCTATCCTATTGCCGTTTTTATCGACAACATAGCTCCCGGTTATATGTCCAATGATATCATTCTCATTGTGCATAAGGTTGAATTGTTTGTCTTCCGGTGTGCTTCTTGCAGCCCAAGTAGAAGCTGCGTCAAACACATCGTCATTCTTATTCCAACCTGTGGAAACAAGAACGGACTTGAGATAGAATAGGTCAATCTGTTTAGGATTTCCACTATCTGCTTTTATTTTTTCTGCGATGGCTAATTGTTCTGCCTCGTCATGCTCACAAAGAGTAGCTGGCATACAATAGGCTAAACTTGCGCTAGTTTGCACAAGATCAGCGATACCGTCTTTAATTTCTGACTGATGTATTTTCATATATCTCCCTCATCAACATTATACACAAAATATCAAAAAATTTATGTATTAGCCGATTTGACGTTCCACAAAAAGTCCTAATATATAAGCTCTATAATTATCTATAGTCATAGTATCTATGCTTATATTGTTAGTTTTAAGGTCATTAGTGAAATCTGAGGGTGTTCTTACTCCTGATTTAATCTTAGCATAGACTGTCTTTTCATCTACAGAATCGTCAACTTCTAGATTTGTAAACACATCCAATTTCAGTTGCTCTAAGTCTTTAACTTGAGATTTAGTCAGCTGTCTAAGATTCTTTTTGGAATTAGATTTTAGGTAGGCATTAGTAACAATGTCTGAAACATTATGCCAAGCTTTTTCAGACCAGACTATCATCTCGGCTAGTCCGGGTTTAGACTTTGGAGTTTCTACACGTTTCTTCCTTGGTTCCTTGTCCCTACTAAACATAGGTCTTCCATCTACATCTTTAGCGTTCTTCAAATCAATATCAACAGTCTTGTCATCTGTAGGAGGTGATTCAGGAGTAGGCGCTTCTGGCTTTGTTTCTTGTTCTTGCTCTGGAGGAGGTGGTGGATGAAATGGTCCAGCCTTATCTGGTCCTGTAGTTTCACGTTTAGTCAACTCTCTCTTAATTCTGATATTTTCAATCTGAGGTATTTCCTTGAATCGCTCAAGTAACGTTTCATGACTAATAATATCTCTGTCAGCAAGTTGAATAAGAAGATTTTTCTCAGCTGCTTCATCAGATAGAGTCATTTGGTCGAACTGAATATGAGCTTTATATCTGAAGCCCATAGCTTTTCTAACAATCTCTAGCTCTTTTTCCCAAAACTTGGTAAGTATATCTCTACCATACTGAAGTCTTTCCAATAATGTTTTAAGCGATATAAAATTGTTTGTGAACCCACCGCCATTTCCAGCCATGCCAGTAAGAGTTGGAGGAACACCTAAACCAGCATATATACTGTTAAGGACAGATGTGTATTTTTCTGAGCCTAAGAACTTATGGACATCAGTGCTAGATTCTTGGAATGACAGTTCTGGACCCCAAACAAGTTCCATAGTACCGCCACCCACATTACTAGCTAAAATATCTCTAAGTTTATTAATAGCTGCTTTATTAGGCAAAATCTTATGATCTAAACTACCAATGGTCCATAGTCTAATGTTAGATATAGCTCCATCTAATGCTGAGAGGTCTGCGAGTCTCATTTTCTCAAGCATAATAATATCATCTAAAATAGCGTAGATCATGGGGTTCGCCCACTGCTTCCAATCGTCTTTCTTGTAATAGAAAATTCCTAGCCTTTCAGGGTCGAGAGGAATATCTCGTTCACCACGAAGCAGGCTTTGCTTAATTGCTGGAGGCAAGGTTTCTAGAACATGATTTGGAATATCACCAGCTTTAAATTTGTCAAAGAAAGAATGTGTTGTAAGGGTATAATTCTGTTTACCCATAAATAGAGATACTTCACCGTCCTTCATTTTTACAGTCAAAGGATTGAAGAAATTGTACCTCCAAGGTATCTCATCTTTATTAGCTTGTGGAACTTCTACCTTAATGTCTGATGATAACGCCTTCATGTAATTCTTTAACTCTGGCGTAATCTTTGCATAGCTTCTGTGTACAATCACATTTCCTGTTTTATATAGATTATTTAGGAATCGTTCTGATCTTTCTTTTCCATTTACATTTCTAAACCATTGATGATAGAACTTTTCCACGCTCTTATCTCTGTGGACAATCTGTATGCCCTGACTGCCGAAGTCGCCCATGAGATCAATAATGTTTCTAATAATTCCAACCTTGTCGTAAGCATCCATACACATCTTAATGATGCGTCTTTGCTGGTTTGGTACAGCTTCGTCGGGACGAAATGCGTAATAGTCTTTGGGGCTAAATCCGGGCTTAACGGATCTGTTTGGTTCAATATCAATGAAGTTTCTATAATGAGTACCCTGAGATTTACTAAGACCAGAGTAAGAATCAACGCTATCTGAAAATTTAGACAAAGCTTCTGCTTTGCTGTTAAAATCATCATCTTCCCAAGTTATCATGTTTTCTTCACTCATCTTTTACCTCAATTGAAATGTAATTGGATTGTATATGTATTAATACACATCTTTCATGTTATCTGCAAACCAGCTTGGACCATTGTACATTTTGTCGTCTGTTTTGGGTTTGTGACCGCCTGTAGCAAATCCACCATAGAATTGATATTCAGCTTGAGTAGGAGTTCTCTGCAAGATCCTAGCAGCCATATTAGCCATCAATAAAGAAGAGTATCTATCTTTGCGCATCTTACTTTTCTTCCCAGTTCCAACAACAACCTGTGGTGTATCCCATCTATCTCGACCTGAAGTGGTTTGTGTCATCTGTATCATCGCTAGTTCATCTTTTAGTTCTTCAATATCTAACACGCATTCTTCTAATGTGTCAAACATTCTATTTTTCATATCATCTTCATGATTAGATACGTCTATACTTACAGAATCAAAAAATGGGAACAATAAAACCTTATCTTCAAAATCTTTTCTAAGGCCATGATTGGCTTCTGACAACCAATCATATTTTGCAAACTGACACATTTCTAGTATATGCAATCCACGCTCGCCATCAGTGTCTTTTTCTTTATTATCATCTATGGTAGGCCATATAGCAATCTCACCTTCTTTTATTTTATCTTTATCATGCAAGGATTCCATGACGGCTACACCGCCACCCTGAGCGTCCATAGCTATATGTATACATGGAAACAGTTTCATCAAATCTCTAATTTTCCTCGCACAGTATGCGTAAAAATCAGTCTCAGTAGAATAGCCTTTCTTAACTCGCTCTTTATGTTCTGATCTATTAGTTGTCCAGCAGTGGACTATTCTTCGATGAGTAGGATTGACTTCTAGAACTACAATGCTAAAATTATCAACTTCTGATGCAGGGTCAACACCAAATATATATTGTTTATCTTTACTTCCCATTAATGTTGCCTCAAACGTTATTGAGTTTCCATCTTTATCTTTAATTGGATTTTGGTCAGAAGCTACGCAAGATTCTATCAAAGATCTCTTGAAGAAACCTTGACTGTCTCTGGTAAAACAAGCTCCATATTCCATTTGATATATGCCAGTATGAACTGTAGCCTTAGATCTAGCAACCTGATCTGCATCCATAAAGCCTTTAGGCAAAAGCTCATAAGGCATACGAACAATAGAGTACTGAGTCCAATCAAAACTTTCTGGAACTTCGTCGCCAAATATCTCTCTAAGCTTTGCATAATCACCTTTGCTTTTTATAATAGCTTTCCACTTCTTCCAATAAGTAGCAAAATGATTGAAATCATAATATGCCGTACCTGATAAAATAATTTGATTATCTTTTTTTACCTCTTTTTCTTCTTCTGCAAATTCTACTCCCAGCTCTTCTGCTTTTTTCTGTGCTGCTAATCTTTTTACATTTTCTACAGGGTCTGCGCTAACAGCTGCAAAACCAGCTACAACATTTTCAAATATCTCTCTAGGTATAGACGCAAACTCATCAGCGATAATATCGTTAGCACGTTGACCTCTAATCTTCTGTCCGTCACCCAGCGGTAAGCAAGTTACAGTGCTATCGTTTAATCTAAGAGTGCATCTATCCGTATCTCTACGTGGGCCACTATCTCCATCACAGATGTCTCTAAGCATAGGTGAATTTCGCCACATAGTTTCCATATATTCAAATAGAACTTTGGACTGCCTGAATGCAGCGCCTACAACAACAACTTTTCTTTTAGGTAATATTAAAGCCCTTAACACAGCATATAAGGAAAGTAGGAAAGATTTACCAAAGCCTCGACTAGCAATTAACATAGGAAATTTTCTATTCCATATCTCTCTTAAAAACAGGGATTGAGATGGTAATAGCTGTACATTAAGAATTTCTTTACAAATAAACGAAAGGTACTCAGGTCTAGTCATTAAAAATGCTAGCTTTAAATTAAAGTCATCATCTGTGGGGTCTAGTATAGACGTAGGATTAAACAATGTAGTTCCTGTATCGTCTAAGCCTAGCCAAGCTTCGTCTATTTTTTTAAGTTTATTTTGTTTTACCATGAATATGCAATCTCATCTGCAAACCCGTAATACACAGCATCCTCCGCTGTAATGTACCAATCACCAGATTTAAGTTTTCTGGTTAAGTAGGTTTTTACTTTATCAGGATCTGGCTTGCTTCCATACTTTTCTTTAAAGAACTTACCGCCAACGCAACTATGGGTATATATATCCATCATTACGTCACATATATGTTTCTCGTACTTTACCCAATTCTGAACGCTTAGATACTCACCTCCAGCATCAGTAGAACCGTAGTGAGCCATGAAGTATGTGTTAGTTGTTATAAGCCGCTTGTCAGCAGCTTGAAATATTATACTACTCATAGACTCTGCTTGACCATAAGCAATAATTGTAACATAAGATTTTGACATACAAATTGCGTCATATATAGCCATCCCATCAGACCATTCACCCCCAACGCTATGCATATGAATAGTAATAGGACTTGTAGATTTAGTTTCTAAGGCTCTAATATTTTTTAGAAAGGTATTAGACATTTTGTACTCTACGCCGGGATTCTCGTTCTCGTCAGCTGAGTAACAGTTATGTAGAAATATCTCTCGCCTGTCTATGTTAGCTCCATAGTTATGAAGATCATATAACAGATCTTTATCTCCGTAATTCATTTTTTTCTCCCGATGGTATACATCTCGTTAATCCTTTTAAAAATGCTACTAACTGCTAAAAACGCTGTATGCTTGTCTCCACAAAAAAGAACATGAACATTATTATATAACTCAAACTCTATTAAACATTTTAACATATACCTTCCTGTAATCTTTACTGACGCTTTGTTTTTAATGGGTATTCTTGTTTCTTTTGGAAACTTCATAAGTTCTGCTAGACCAAATTCTAGTATCATATACTTATGTGGAAAAGTCTCCATTCTTTCTATCTCTTTAAGAAATGTATGTTTTTTAGATCCTAAGTTTTGTGCTAATTCTTCTACGCAGCCTTTTCTTTCAATACATATCTTATCTTCTAAGCCTTGAATAGAATAATCGCCAGTATCTAGTTTTTGATCAATCATACCAGCGCATGTATTAAACTTACTAAAATAATATCCATCTTGTTCACGAGTGTCTTTGATAACTGTAAACTCAGGAGCCTGTTTGTATTTGCTCATTTTATTATTTCTCTAAACATTGTTTCGTAGTGGGATTCTTTACCTGTAATTGATTTATGACAATATCTACACAACGTTATTCCATTGGAAGTTTCATATCTAAGAGATGATGCTCCAGCCCATTTTGTAATATGATGCACTTGTAAATTCCTCTTACTCTTACATCCGGGCATTTTACATGTAAACCTATCCCTCTTAAGAACTTTAATACGAAAGTCTTTATATACTGGATCGTTATAATCTCTCATAGGCATTCTATTTTATCCACTCTTAAAAATTTTCTAACTTTTCTACACAGCACTCTGGTTTCTATAGTATGTTCTGTCTTCATTAAAGATGTCATAATCCTAAGCATTATAGTTGCACAAGCGTCGTCCGGGTTGTCTGCTTCTAGTATGTATAACGAAAAAGGTAGTCTATACTCCCTTAAAGAGTATTTTTCTATTTCTAAGTATAAATCTGATAAATCTATTGATAGTCTATAGTTTGGCATCCAACATCATTTTAACCAATCCTTTTAGGTCGCATTCTGGTTTCCATCCAAGCTTCTGTTTAGCTTTAGAACAATCTCCTCTAAGATACTCTACTTCGCATGGTCTATAAAATTCTTTATCTATTACTACAAACCTAGACCAATCTTCTAGTCCTGCACAAGTGAATGTTTCATCTAAGAAATTTTCTATACTGTGTGTCTTTCCAGTACAGATGACATAATCATCTGGTGTCTTCTGTTGTAACATAAGCCACATAGCTTTTACGTAATCTCCTGCATATCCCCAATCGCGTGAAGCTTTAAGATTTCCAAGTCTTAGTTTAGGAAAGCTTTCTCTATGAATTACTATGTGGTCACTTGTAAAATCTAGTGGAAAATTATCAACTGAAGTATAAGATAGCCATTTTTTAAAGTTAGCTACCCAATTAACTATTTTCTGCGTGACAAAATTTTCACCCCTTCTTGGTCCTTCGTGATTAAAAAGAATGCCAGAACTAGCATGAATCCCATAAGCATCACGATATATACGAACAGCGTGATGGGCAGCAGTTTTAGCGATTGCATATGGTGAATTGGGCATAAGTTTAGTTTGTTCATTTTGATATTTTACTCCGTTATCGTCTACATCGTAAGAACTACCAAACATCTCACTAGAAGATGCTTGATAAAACTTAACACGATTCATATTTAAATCTACTAGAGACTGTAGCAAGTTTAGGCATCCTTTGCCAGTAACATCCCAAGTCAATGCTGGTTGCTTAAAAGAAGTTCCTACATGCGATTGTGCCGCTAGATTATAGACTTCATCTACATCATCGTTATCTTTGAATACATTGATGACACTACTTACATCTGTAATATCCCCTTCGACTAGCTTGAAATTTGGGTTATTCATTATGTGCTTTAGACGTTGCCCAGTGTCTACACTGCATCTTCTCGCTACTCCTACGACACTGTAATTTTTATCAAGGAGTAGATCTGTTAGGTGGCTTCCGTCCTGTCCCGTTATCCCCGTAACAATAGCTTTCATGTTTACCTTCCTTAACTTTGTTATATAATATGTAATCGCGTCTATATGTTCTAAATAGATATTCTAGTGATGCTTTAGAATATGTAAAATCAATTTTCCTTGACATGTTCCATTTACGTTCTGGTAACTCTAATCCTATCTCACGGAAATTTTGACGCAGCGTGTCGCCGTGTAAAAATATTTTATAAGGTTTATCAACCCAATCTATTTGAGGATTAAAGACCCAATCTGTATTTATTATTTTTCCATTTATCACATGAAAATGCGGTTGAGGTCTCAGCACCCTACATGTTTCTTGTTCTCCTCTTAGTATTCCTTGTATAAACATTTCAGGATCACTGTATTTAGTTTTCTTAAAATAATTATGTTTGACATAAAAAAATGCAGATGCAAAACGATCAGCTGGCTCTCTTATAATTATTATTTGTTTTAAATATTTAGGTATGTGGTTGAATAAAACTCCATGATCGAATACTTGAACGTTTCCTGAATGTAATCCGTTCTTTACAGAAAAGCCAGCGTTCTTAGGTATATGTATAAATGCATACTCACTCATTTTGTATTTTTAACTATAAAATAAACTACGGATAATTCTACTGATAAAGCTAACAACCAACATGGTATAATAACCAATAGTGATTCCGCGCCCATATTAATCCTTTACTGTATCGGGTGTAAGGAATGGTTGATCTATAGTTCCATCATCGTATTGATGTAACTCAGCAAGACGGTCTTGCTCTTTTCTCATAGCGATTCTCATCTTTTCCATTTCTATGCCATAACGTTTCAGACGTTCGGGATCTTGCATCATAGTAGCCACCCAGCTAGTAAAACTCTGCTTACTGTCTTCTAGCCTCTTAATTCGCTGCTCACGGGTTCCTTTCATTTCTTTGAGCATCGCCCCCTTCTTAGCCTGCAACTCCCTGTAATCACGATTTAAGCTCTCCTGCGATGCCCTCAGAGAAGCCACCTGTCTTTCTAAGTTAATAATAAAGTCATGGTCTTGTTGATCTTTGTCACGACTTCGTTCATCTCTAATCATCGCATCGTATGTATTAATCTGTTCTATATTCTCTTTGTTACCTTTGAGACATCTATTCATCAATAGCTCAAGCTTGATCACATCGACTACTTGGAGTTCTTCTGTAGGAAAGACATCATCTTTAAACTGTGATATAATACGAGACCAGTGATATTTGAATAACTCTAATTCTGACTGAGTAAACTGTGCTTCTAGTTCAATCCAATAGGGACGGTCTTCTAGTGAATAGGCGGCGATTTCAACCTTACTTAAACCAATTTTTAAGTGTTTCTTTACATAATCATTAATAGCCTTTGTACTACGATCTAGTTGCTTTGCTATATCCTCTATGGTTAGACTTTCTACTAGCCGTGATATAGTACGTCCTTCGTCATCGGAGATTCTACCCTTACGCATAGCCCTTATCCTCCAATAACTGACGTATGTAATTTAGTACATCTAATCTACGTTTCTTAGGTATATATATGTTATTCATAATCTTTAGATAATCAGCTCTCATATGTGTGGGTAACTCTTCATCTATTATCTCAGTAACTTCATTTAAGTATTCATGATGATTAGCCTTTTCGTCACAAACCAAGTTTTCAAAGACAAGCTGTTTAGGAGAAAGAACTTTACGTTTATCTTCAGATGACTTAGTGAAATTATTATCTCTAATAAAGTTTTTGAGTCTATTGGATAGATTAACAGAAAGGAAGTTCTCTAGGGGGCGTTTTTGATCATAACGTTCTAAAGCTTCATAACATATAATAAAAGCCTCTTGTTTAATATCATCAATATCATATCCGTGGAATGTATACTTAGGGGCGATACGATTAATAACAAGATCTATTTTATCAACAACCTCTTGTTCGTTTAAATTTTTAGGTATCTTCATTCACTAGCCTTTTCCATACTTCTCCATCAAAGAATTTTAAAGACTTAGTTTTATCATCATAGACGATAGAACCTTCAACCTCTTTAGGCTTTTTAGGAGTAGTAAGAATTAGCTGAGTAAGTGAGAGTTGAGTAACCTTTTTGAAAAGTTCTGTGAAGGTTATGTTGCGAATTGAACTCTTAAATCTTCCAACGAGAGAGTTTTCCTTCACGTAGAGTGGGTTATAGCGACAATTTTCATCACTATATACAATGACATTAGGATCTATAGTGACATCACCAAATTGGGTGGGTATAACAGAAGTAATTAGTAATTTAGAACTAGCATTATAATTATCAAACATTATGGTCTGAGGAATTACTACCTCAGTGCCTTCCCCTTTTTCATCAAGCCATAACATAGGCTGAGACCTTTTTAGGGCTACGCCTTCTTCAGTTTTAAATAACATGCCTATACCCATCTCTGAGCATAGAACAGTAGTAGCGTCAAATCTTTCTAAACGATAATAAAAACGATTAGTAGTGCCACATTCTTTTTCAATTCTAGAAAAATTATCGTGAGAAAGTTGGAAATTCTCACTATCTGTAAAAGACTTAATAAAGTCTACGCCACATGATTCAATTAATATATCATCAGTTTCAGGTATAGGTCTACCAATATCAGCTGTCTGCTTCTTGGCTATCTTTAGTGGTATTACCTTTTTCTTCATCTAGTAGCTCTCCTAGTGATTTGTCCTCTGACTTTAAATCCGACATTATAGATTCTTGCAAATGTGCAGTAGCTCTACAATGCAATTCAGAATGTAATTGTTTCGCTTCGTGTTTGTCTGTATTCATAATATTCTCCTTCTCGATATTATACACCCCATTTGTCAATAATTACAAGCTTTCCGGGGCTTATCGAGGGGGATTGAGTAATACATTTACATTTGAAATTTTTATTGTTTATGGACCACCCTGCGATTTTCGTTCCAAACGCACGCAAAATTCTGCGAAGATAAAACTACCCCTGCGGCGCAGCTGTAAGTCGTTACCAGCAAAGGACTTACGAGCGATAGAAGCAAACAGTCTCAGTATGCGACAAACTATAGTGTACAAGCGTATATTGTGTAGCATTTTGCATTGCATTTTGCACATTATGTAGCATTATGCACACGCTGTCTAATAATGAGAATACAAATATCCCTATATTTATAGGGTTAAAATAATTTCACGTTTGGCACGCCAATTGCATTATATATAAGTATAAGAAACAAGTTACTCTATAAGGAAAATTAAAATGTCAAACAATTTTGAAATCTATTACGCTTCTGATTGCTGTGGTGCTAACGTACATTCTGACGCTGACATCTGCCCTACTTGCCTTGAGCATTGTGAGGTTATTGAGGAGCGTGTAGATTACGATTGCTCAGAAGCCGTACACGCCGCCCAAGGATTAGACTATTTTTGCGGTTGACACATTAAAGTTTATATTGTAGAATGTCGATATACTAAATAGGAAAGGTTTTTACTATGTACAATTTTGAATACTTTGCAGAGCTTGACCAGTACGAAGCACGGG
>MDSV01017156.1_pt1 | contig 27330 bp, 27 predicted proteins | sample 810851 | NCBI WGS metagenome assembly MDSV01 (sample SAMN05326640, study PRJNA326480) | marine metagenome | isolation source: seawater | place: Atlantic Ocean: North East | collected 2012 | reverse complement strand
GCCTGAAGGCGTTGTCACGAATGCAGTTTATGACAGAACAACATTGGTAGAGCGTACAATTAAAACAGTCGAGAAGAACCTTGTTGAAGGCGCTTTGCTTGTCATTGTTATTCTTTTCCTGCTTTTAGGTAATCTAAGAGCTGCTTTGATTACAGCGGCTGTTATTCCAATCTCTATGTTGATGACAATTACAGGCATGGTAGAAAACAAGGTGTCTGGTAATTTGATGAGCCTTGGCGCGCTGGATTTCGGCCTGATTGTTGATGGTGCAGTGATTATCATGGAAAACTGTATTCGGCGGTTTGGTATGGCACAGCATCAACTAGGACGCTTGCTTACCAAAGAAGAACGTTTTGATCTGGCTGCAAAAGCTACAGCAGAAGTCATTAAGCCAAGTATTTTCGGGGTGATTATTATTACGGTTGTTTATTTACCAATTTTTGCCCTAACGGGTGTTGAAGGCAAGATGTTCCATCCTATGGCTTTAACGGTTGTGATGGCATTACTTTCTGCTTTGGTGCTATCGCTTTTTTTTGTCCCCGCCGTAGTTGCAACATTTATCACAGGCAAGGTTGATGAAAAGGAGGGTCGCATTATCGGAGGCGCTAAAAAGGGTTATGAGCCTTTGTTAAGATTTACGCTACGTCGGCCTTTGCCTATTATTAGTTTTGCGATTGTACTAGTTGTCATCAGCTTATTTGGGGCAACAAGGATGGGAGCAGAGTTTATTCCTTCTCTTGATGAAGGAGATATTGCTATACAGGCTCTTCGCGCGCCAGGAACATCATTGACGCAATCTGTGGAGATGCAGTTTAAACTCGAAGAAGAAGTCATGAAATTTCCTGAAGTGCGAACAATTATTGCACGTATCGGTACGGCGGAAGTTGCAACGGATGCAATGCCACCCAATATTGCTGATATATATGTTTTGCTTAAGCCTCGTGATGAATGGCCAAATCCTGATAAGTTAAAAGCCAATTTGATTGAGGAAATGGAAATTGCGCTTGAGAAGGTGCCAGGTAGTGCCTATGAATTTTCTCAACCCATCGAACTCCGCTTTAATGAACTGATTTCCGGCGTACGAAGCGATCTAGCTGTAAAGATTTATGGCGATGATATGGATCAGCTTTTAGCTTCCGCTCAAGAGATTGAAAAAGTCTTACGTTCAGTTTCTGGAGCAGCAGACGTCAAGGTTGAACAAGTTACAGGACTTCCTACGCTCAGTGTAGTTCCAGACCGTAAACGTCTAGAGCGTTATGGATTAAACGTAGCCGATGTCCAAGAGGTGGTGGAAGTTGCCATGGGCGGTCGTGAAGCCGGTGTTCTTTATGAGGGGGATCGACGCTTTGACATTGTAGTGCGCTTGCCAGAACATTTACGCAGCAATATCGAAAGCTTGGAAAGGTTGCCTGTACCGCTACCCCTTGCAGAAATGGAAGGAGCTGATAGCAGGCCTGATTATGTTCCCCTTAAAGAGGTCGCAGATCTTAACATTGCTTTTGGTCCAGCACAGATTAGCCGTGAAAATGCCAAACGTCGTATTACTGTAACAGCTAATGTTAGAGAGCGAGATCTTGGTAGCTTTGTAGCTGAACTTCAAGAGGCGGTAAAAACTCAAGTAAGCCTCCCTTCTGGATATTGGGTTGAATATGGCGGTACGTTTGAGCAACTTATCTCTGCCAAAACAAGACTGATGATTGTTGTTCCTATAGCGCTAGCTCTGATTTTTGGATTGCTATTTATGGCGTTTAATTCTGCCCGTGCCGCTTTGGTTATTTTCTCAGGTGTCCCGCTGGCATTAACGGGAGGAATTGCTGCTTTGATGCTTCGTGATATACCTCTATCTATTTCAGCAGGGGTTGGTTTTATTGCCCTGTCTGGTGTTGCAGTCTTGAACGGTGTTGTGATGATCTCCTTCATTCGTGATTTGCAAGCTAGCGGCAAAGCTCTCGATGAGGCAATTATTGAAGGGGCTTTGACTCGTCTGAGACCTGTTCTGATGACAGCACTTGTGGCCTCTCTTGGATTCGTTCCGATGGCCTTTAATGTGGGCGCTGGGTCTGAAGTGCAAAGGCCATTAGCAACGGTTGTTATTGGTGGAATTATATCCTCTACCATCTTGACGTTGTTAGTTTTGCCAGCTTTATATAAATTCTTTCCTGGTAAGAATTTCTTGAAAAACCGCAGAAGAAGAAAGAGTGTTCAACATGGGGCATAGTCACCACCATGGCGACCCTTCTCAAATAGGCGAACGCCGTCTTTGGTGGGCCGTTTCTGCCAATATAGTGCTGACGGTTGCACAGGTGATTGGAGGAATCCTTTCTGGTTCCCTCTCACTTGTCGCCGATGCACTGCATAATTTCAGTGATGCGGCTTCGCTCCTTATAGCATTGGTGGCAATCCGAATTGGTCGAAAACCACCCGATCAGTTCAAAACGTTCGGCTATAAACGCGCAGAAACTGTGGCGGCTCTGATCAATTTAACCACGCTTATCATTATCGGCCTGTATCTGTGCTATGAGGCGATAATGCGTTTTATTACGCCGGAGCCAGTTGCGGGCTGGACGGTGGTTATCGTCGCAGGAATTGCACTAACCGTTGATGTTTTTACCGCACTGCTGACTTACAGCCAGTCGAAAACCAGTATGAATATTAAGGCCGCTTTCCTTCATAATGTGACGGATGCAATGGCCTCGGTCGGTGTGATTATCACCGGAACACTTATTTTGCTATATGGCTGGGTCTGGACGGATGCGGCCACGACGCTCATTATTTCCAGCTATGTGCTGTGGCAAGGTTTTACCCAAATCCCGAAAGTTATTCATCTTTTGATGGAAGGGACACCGGAAGGTTTAAGTCTAGAGGCTGTAACTTCAGCAATGGAAGGAGTTGATGGCGTAAATAATGTTCATCACGTGCATGTTTGGCAACTGGATGAACACCGCAATGCGCTAGAGGCTCATGTTGTATTGGAAGAGAGTATTAACATGGATACGCTCAAAATCCGTCTTAAAAAATTACTACACGATCAATTTAAAATAGAGCATTCTACCCTTGAGTTTGAGTATAAAAAATGTTCGCGAACATTTTAGGAGCGGACAGGACGAACAGAATCGCCTAGTCTAATCAATACAATCGCCGGAGTAGCATCTCAAGGCCACGCAATCATTCACTTTGGGCGTGGCTTTTGCTTTTTCCCTTCCCTGTTATAGCAGATAAGGTACTTCCGGCGATTGAACCCTATGCGGCGGGCTTAGGCGCAAGAGTTTTTTAGCGCCAGAAGATTTTTTTGGGTACGCGCCCCCACCGCCAATCATCAAAAAACCAGTCAGAGCAACGTGTTCAAGGTGCGTACCTTGGCGCGTACTCATGCGTACCTGACTGCAAAAAAGGAATTTGAATTTGTGGATCATCATTCCCTTAACATTTTGTCCTTGTGCGCCGGTGTCGGCGGACTCGACCTCGGCATCCGAGTGGCGCAGCCAAATGCTCGAGCAGTCTGTTTTGTCGAGATCGAAGCCTTTGCGTGCGAAATCCTGGCAACGCGCATGGAAGACAAAAGCCTGGACGAAGCGCCTATTTGGACGGATTTACGATCCTTTGACGGCAAGCCATGGCGTGGCATCGTGGATTGCATCACTGCAGGATATCCATGCCAACCATTCTCCGTCGCCGGAAAACAAAAAGGCAAAGACGACCCGCGTCACCTCTGGCCAGATGTGTACAGGATTGTGCGGGAGATACGCCCACGGATCTGCTTCTTCGAAAACGTCCCCGGACATTTACGATTGGGGTTTGAACAAGTCCATGATGACCTTCGAGAATTGGGTTACAGCGTTAAGGCAGGCCTGTTCTCAGCGGAGGAAATCGGTGCATCTCACAAACGCGAACGCCTCTTCATTTTGGCGTACCGTGAAAGCGACCGAGCCAACGAGTGGCTGTCTGAGCTCAGAGAAATTCAAAGAACGGATGAATGCGGGCATGCCCTTGAGCCTGCGGGATCAGGTGAAGCATCTCTGGCCGACAGTCCGTGTTTCTTCTGCGAATGGCCCGTGCCAAAAGGAAATCCAGAACAACAATCCGAAATGCCGTCTGGAAGTATCAGTGGTGAATTGGCCGACACCGACGGCACAAGACTTCAAGAAACGCGGTCCGAATTCATCACAGAAGGGATTGGCGGAGACATCGGTCAACTGGGCAACGCCGAACACGCTGGATCATTTACCTGTGAGATCTCCCGAGGCGATGGACAGGCTGATGGGGCCAAATGGCCAGCGTGCAGGCAGATCCCGCCCGAGCAATCTGCGGGAGCAGATCATGTGGCCAACGGTGACCGCTCAGGATTCCAAGAACAATGCGGGGCCGAGCCAATTTGTGCGGAACACCAAACCATTGAATGTGGAAGCTGTTTGCCATTCCCACCCGGACCCGAAGGTGATTGGGAGGGAATCCCAGCCGGTCTTAAACCCGCAATTTGTCGAATGGCTGATGGGCTGGCCAATCGGGTGGACAGAATTCGCGCCTGTGGAAACGGTGTCGTCCCATTGGCTGCCGCTCATGCGTGGGTCGTTCTTACAACTGCAGCAAATGGAGGAAAATAGAAACCATGACTGATGCAAAATCAAAAGAATTGAAAATCGAACATGTATCGGTTGATGAACTGATCCCTTATGCCAAAAATGCCCGCACCCATTCTGATACGCAGGTGTCGCAGATTGCCGCGTCCATGACAGAGTTTGGCTTTGTGAATCCTATTCTGCTGGGTGAGGATAATATCATCATTGCAGGGCATGGGCGTTTGATGGCGGCGAAATTGCTGGGCATGAAAAATGTACCGACCATTCGCCTCAACCATTTGAATGAGGCACAACGTCGTGCGCTGGTGATTGCCGATAATAAAATCGCCGAGAATGCCGGTTGGGATGAAAGCCTGCTGCGTGAAGAATTATCAGCACTCGAAGATCTGGATTTCAACATAGATCTGCTTGGTTTTAATATTGAAGAGCTTGATAATCTGTTCTTGGATGATGCTAACGCCTCTGGCGGTTTAACCGATGAGGATGCTGCGCCTGAGGTGCCGGAAACGCCTGTCAGTGTCCCTGGCGATATCTGGATTTGCGGAGATCACAAGGTGCTGTGCGGCGATTCCACGATGATTGATAGCTATAACGCCCTGTTGGGTGAGGAGCTGGCCGATATGGTCTTTACCGATCCGCCTTATAACGTTAATTACGCCAATTCCATGAAAGACAAAATGCGCGGTAAAGCCCGCCCAATCCAAAATGATAATCTGGGCGAAGGCTTTGGCGAATTTCTCTATGATGTTTGCACTAACCTGATGATGGTGTGCAAAGGCGCGATGTATGTGTGCATGAGCTCATCGGAGCTTCATACCCTGCACGGCGCGTTTGTTGGCGCGGGTGGCAAATGGTCAACCTTTATCATCTGGGCAAAAAATACCTTCACGCTGGGGCGTGCGGATTACCAACGCCAGTACGAGCCGATCCTTTATGGCTGGAAAGATGGGCATGAGCATTTTTGGTGCGGGGCAAGAGATCAAAGCGATGTCTGGTTTGTAAACAAGCCCGTAAAAAACGACCTGCACCCGACCATGAAACCTGTGGAGCTGGTGGAACGCGCTATTCATAATTCCAGCAAGACTAAAGATATTGTGCTGGATGCGTTTGGCGGGTCAGGATCAACCATGATCGCCTGCGAAAAAACAGGTCGCCGCGCCCGCTTAATTGAGCTTGATCCGAAATATGTTGATGTGATCGTCAAACGCTGGGAGGATTTTACGGGGAAGAAAGCAATTCATGCTGAAAAAGGAGAAGAATTTGGTATAATGGCAAAATGATTAGTAAAAGTGCAATAGATAGGCAACGTGAGAGCGCCATCACTTTAGAAGTGGGTGGTGACGATGATAATTCTCAGATTAGAGAATTTTTATCTCTATCACACGCTCTTTATACGATTACAGATCAAGCGGTTTACAGGGTTCTTTTAGCAGATGATATTGATCCAGACAGAACAAATCCTAATATTCCAAATCAGAGCCAAAAAGTTATTCCATTCGGTTATAACGACCCTGTTGTTGCAAAAACATTATTAACTGCGAAATATTTATTTGATAAAAACAATGCAACTGCAGACCATCTCTTAGATGATTTTTTTGAAACTGTTATTGATTTAACAAAACATGCTCTAGAACTGCAAAAGATGGTTGCTGAATTAAAAGGTGAAATTTCAGAAAAAGAAGATTTCATTGCAAACACCAAGCAAAAACCAAATGGATATACCGTACCAGCCATCACCGACTTGAAAACAAAAGTACATAATATTTTGGTTAAAGCAGATAAAGCTAAAGACGCCATCTTAAAGCTTTACAAGATTCACTTTTTACCAAACGAAGGTGATAAGCCAAAGTTAGAAAAATATACAAAAGCTTTAAAAGATCTTTCGAATATTGATGATGAAGTATTGAAGGTTTGGGAGGAAAAGAAAAAGTTTTTAGATTTAATAAGAAATGCTCGAAATAGTAGTGAACACCCAAAACCTAATCAGCAAGTTTTATTAAATGATTTTACGATGCAATCTGATGGATCAGTTGCCCCGCCTCTTGTTCAAATTGAGCATAAAGATACGCCTATAGGCTTATTACCACTCGTAGAATTTATAGAGTTCTTGGAAAAAATGATAATTGATTATTCTGAATTATCGCCTGTTTTTATAAAACAGCTGCTTTTAATCAATAGTGAGAAAAATCCATTGGGTGAATGGGTGACAGAATTTCCTGAAAAAGAACGCCGTCACCCACATGTTCGATTTTACCGTTCAATTAATATGGGCGGAACAGAGCGTATTTTAGGCTGATTGAATCATATAATACCGCACCCCATCAACTCGTTCGCTGATAATCTCTGTGCCTGATTTTTTGAGGATGGAGAGATGCCCGCGCACGGTGTGCGCTTGCCAGCCGGTTTGTTTGGATAGTTCCTCAATCGTTGCGCCTTTGTTTGATGTGAGCAGTTGTTCAACCAGTGCTTTCTTGGTGATTTTTGGCGCTGGTTCTGCGTTAGCCTCTGGCGTTGTTTCGACGGCCTCGGCTGGCTTGGCTTCGACTGATGTGATTGGTTTTTTGCTTTGTTTTGTCATGGTGTTTCCTTTCTGTTGTGATGTCCATGAATGCTTCAATAGGCACGCTTATCAAGTCAATAATCCTTAAAAAGTGAGAGAATATGGGACTTTCAATCAGAAAATACGCCACATTGCGCGGTGTGACCGAAGGCGCGGTGCGCAAAGCCATCAATTCAGGGCGGATCACGCCGAATGAGGATGGCACAATCGATGTCGAACGGGCGGATCGTGAATGGAAAGAAAACACTGATGAAGCCAAAATCAATACTGGCCTGCCTGTGATGACCGAAAATATGCCCGCCGCAAACGGCAAACCATCTTTTACCAAAATCAAAACCGCGCATGAGCTTTACAAGGCGCAGCTGACGCAGCTTGCCCTACAGGAAAAGAAAGGACAGCTCATCAACAAAGACATGGTGAAAACGCAAGTCTATCGCCTGGGGCGGCAGGTTCGGGATAGCTGGCTGAATTGGCCTGCGCGTGTGTCGGCCTTGATGGCTGCTGATCTGGGCATTGACGAACACGCTCTTCATCAGGCGTTAGAGCGCTATGTGAGGGAGCATTTAAATGACATTGGAGAGGGAAAACTCAATTTCGATTGAGTATGACGCGGCATTTGTTCAAAACGTCTACCTCAAAAGTTTCACACCCGAACCCCATTATGATGTTGCCGATTGGGCCGATAAATATCGCCTTCTGTCGGGTAAATCTGCAGCCGAACCCGGGGAATGGAAAACCGCGCGCACGCCATATCTCAAGGAGGTGATGAACCAGCTTTCCACCAGCTCACCCGCACAGCGCATTGTGTTTATGAAGGGCGCGCAGGTCGGCGGGACGGAAGCCGGTAATAACTGGATTGGCTATATCGTGCATATGGCGCCAGGGCCGATGATGGCGGTATCGCCGACGGTGGAGCTGGCCAAGCGTAATTCCAAACAACGGATTGAGCCGTTGTTGCAGGAAACGCCAGAATTACGGGAACGTGTAAAGCCTGCCCGTGAGCGGGATAGTGGCAATACGATCCTAAGCAAAGAGTTTGACGGTGGTCTTCTGATTATGACGGGGGCGAATTCGGCGGCGGGTCTGCGTTCCATGCCTGCGCGGTATTTGTTCATGGATGAGATTGATGCGTATCCAGGTGACGTTGGCGGCGAAGGTGATCCGATCCTGCTGGCCGAACGCCGAAGCGCAACATTCCGCCTGCGCCGTAAGATTTTTATGGTGAGTACACCAACAGTGAAAGGAATATCCCGTGTGCAACGTGAGTTTGAAAAAAGCGATCAGCGCTATTTTTTTGTTCCTTGCACGAAATGTGGCCATTACCAGCATTTGCGCTTTACGCAATTGCGCTGGCCAGAAGGCGAACCAGAAGAAGCAAAATACGCCTGTGAATCCTGTGGGCATCTCATGCATAATCATGAGAAAACCTTGCTACTTTCCAAGGGTGAATGGCGGGCAACAGCGGAAAGTGTGGATGGCACGGTTGGGTATCATTTGTCATCGCTCTACAGTCCCGTCGGGTGGTTTAGCTGGTCGGATGCGGCAACGCTATTTGAAGAAGCCAAGCGCAACCCTGATTTAATGAAGGGTTTTGTCAATACGGTGCTGGGTGAGCCTTACGAGGAATCCTCCGAAGCGCCCGAATGGCAACGCATTTATGAACGCCGTGAAAAATACAGCCAAGGCATCGTGCCGATGGGCGGTTTATTCCTCACCGCTGGGGTGGATGTGCAAAAAGACCGCCTTGAATGTGAAGTGGTGGCTTGGGGACGCAACAAACAAAACTGGTCGGTGGATTATATCATCATCGATGGAGATACCGCCCGCCAGGACACGTGGGATCGTCTTTCGGTCGAAGTCTTGAATCGGGATTGGCCTCACGCCTCTGGTCACAGCCTCCCCATTCGGGTGATGGCGGTGGATTCCGGTTATGCGACGCAAGATGTTTACGCCTTTGTGCGCCAGCATCCACAGGCCGTTTGGGGTGGTTCGGGCGCACGCGCCAGCCAGCCTCGCACGGTTGTAGCGATTAAGGGACAAGAACGCAATACAGCGCTGATCTTGAGCGTATCCAAAGCTGATACGGGCGGCAAACGTCGAGGTCTTCGAGTTTGGAATGTTTCTGGCCCCGTGGCGAAGATGGAGCTTTATCGCTGGCTCAAACTGGAGTGGCCAACCGATAAAGATTTAGAAGACGGCGTGGCGTATCCTCCCGGCAGTTGTCACTTCCCGCAATATGGTGAGGAGTTCTTCAAACAGCTGACGGCAGAGCGTTGTATCACCCGTGTTGTGCGCGGCTTTCCAAAACAGGTTTGGGAGAAAGACCCCAGCCGTAATAACGAAGCCTTGGATTGTCGTGTTTATGCGCGGGCAGCGGCCAGCATTTATGGGCTGGATCGCATGTCTGATTATAAATGGCGCGCGCTGGAAAAAAGCCTCGGACAAGAGGTCATTATTCCAACCAAAGGTGTGGAAATGCCCGTGCCTGTGGTAACCGCGCCAGAACAAGAACAGACGCAACAACCGAAACTAACGCCGAGAGTGCCTCAACGCAAGGTGATCAAGGCCGATGATCCGTATTTATAAGGAGTATCTCTTATGACCAACACATTGCTGGAATTGCAAAGCCGATTGGTGCAGGCGAAAGAAGCTCGCCATCGCCTGCTGACAGGATCACAGGAAGTGACCGTCAGCTTGCATGGATATGGCTCAACCACCTATAGCGCCGCCAATGTCGAGGCGCTGGAACGTTATATTCACGAGCTTGAAGCAGAAATCGCCAAGAAAAGCGGGTCTGCCCGCCGTGGCATTATCCGCACCAGTTTTTAAGGACATTCAAATATGGTTCAAATTTTAGACAGCGCAGGCAATCCGCTAAAGGCGAGCGATACGGCGCACCGTGCGGCATCGCATCGTGCGCGGGAGCTTTCCAGCTGGCTGCCGCCTTTAGGGTCTGCAGATAGTGATTTGCTGGGCGAATTGCCGACGCTGGTATCGCGCTCTCGTGATTTAAGCCGTAACCATGGTGTGGCGGCTGGTGCGATGCAAACGCTCACCGATAATGTTGTCGGCACGGGCTTGCGTTTATCGGCAACGCCTGATTATCGAGCATTGGGTAAAGATAAGAAATGGGCGGATGAATGGTCACGCGGGGTGGAATCCCTCTGGCGGGCATGGGCGGAAAGCACCGATTGTGATGCCGCCAAAAGCCTGACTTTTGCAGGAATGACATGCCTCGTGTTCCGCTCCAGTATTGTGAATGGTGAAGCATTGGCTTTGCCATTGTGGCTGGAAAACAGAGGCACAAAATTCGCAACCACCATTCAGCTGGTAGAAGCGGATCGCTTATGTAATCCAAACGGTAAGCAGGATAGTAAATATCTTCGCGCTGGGATTGAGATTGATGCGTATGGCGCGCCGCGCGCCTATCATATCCGCAAGAGCCATCCCGGTGATGCGTATTTGGGTTTTGGTGTTGATATCAGCGATTGGGAGCGCATTCCAACAGTGACAAGTTTTGGTCGTCGCCGTGTTCTGCATATCCATGATAAAGAGCGCACAGGCCAGCATCGAGGGAAGCCGCTTCTGACCTCCATCATGCCGATGTTTAAAATGCTGGATCATTATGAGCGATCTGAGCTTCAGGCGGCGGTGGTGAATGCCATGATTGCGGCGTTTATTGAAACACCGCTAGACGGCGAAAGCATCGGCGAGATGTTTGGCGGATCGGTTGATGATTATCTCGCTGCCCGTAATGAATGGGATATTCGCCTGCAGGGCGGATCAATCATTCCGATCTTCCCGGGTGATAAGGTCGCGCCCTTTACGCCAAGTCGTCCGAACAGCGGATACGGCCAGTTTGTAGAAAATGTCCTGCGTCACATTGGTGCGGGTCTGAATATCCCGTTTGAATTGTTGATGAAGGATTTTTCCAAAACCAATTATTCAAGCGCCCGTGCAGCGCTCTTGGAAGCGTGGCGCTATTTCTCGGCACAACGCCAGTGGCTTGCGACTTACTGGGCAAGGCCTGTTTATGAATTGTGGCTGGAAGAAGCGATTAACAAGAGGCTCATTGAAACTCCTGATTTTTATGAGAACAAAGCTGCATGGACGCGGTGCAAATGGATCGGCCCCGGTCGTGGCTGGGTTGATCCAGTTAAAGAAGCCAAAGCCGCCCATCTTCGTATGCAAATCGGTCTCTCCACGCTGGAAGATGAATGTGCCAGCCAAGGCTTGGATTGGGAAGAAGTCTTGGAACAGCTTGCACGTGAAAAAGCCAAGATCACTGAGCTTGGCCTCACGATCAATGATGTGAACAGCATCTTAAACACCAACACTCAAGAAAAAGAGGATAATGATGAGAATCTGGAACCGCATAACCGGTGATCCATGGGCGATCACGGAAACAGCTTTGCACACGATTTTGGAGGTGGCCGCGCGTGAAAATGAAGCGCCCGAGGCGGTTGCTGCCAAACTCGGTCGTCAATTGCAAAACAGCTATAACGCTACCGAACGTGATGGTGTCGCCATTATTCCCGTGACAGGGCCGCTCTTTCGGTACGCCAATATCTTCACGGCGATCAGCGGTGCGTCCAGCTATGAATTGATTGCGCGTGATTTTATGAGCGCCCTTGAAAACCCGCAAATCAACTCGATTATTTTGGATATTGATTCCCCTGGCGGTGAAGTCAACGGTGTGTCGGAGCTTGCCAGTATGATCTTTGAAGCGCGCGGCACAAAGCCTGTGATTGCTTATGCTTCGGGTGATGCGGCATCTGGTGCATATTGGATTGCCTCCGCCGCTGATGAAATCGTGGTATCGGAAACATCGGCGCTGGGATCAATTGGTGTGGTTGGTATTTATCGTGGAAAGTCAGCAAAAGAATCCGCTGAAACAGTGGAGATCGTGTCCTCGCAAAGCCCCCACAAACGCCTTGATCCGATGAGTGATGATGGTCGTGCGAAACTGCAAACGCGCATTGATTCCATGGCCGATGTTTTTGTGTCCACCATTGCCCGCAACCGATCTGTCACGCCTGATCATGTGCTGGAGCATTATGGCGGTGGTGATGTCATGATTGGCGCAAATGCCGTCAATGCCGGTTTGGCAGATCGCATCGGATCGCTCGAACGCCTCATCATAGAACTTTCATCCCCGAAAACCCAAAGCCCTCGCACTACTACCATGGTGGAGGGCTTTTTTAGTTCAACCCAACCGAAAAAGGAGAAAAAGCCTATGAACCTTGAACAACTGAAAACCGATCATCCCGATCTGGTTGCATCACTGCATGCGGAAGGATCAGCTAAGGAAAAGCAGCGATTGAAAGACATTCTAAGCTGTGAAGCCGCAGAAGGTCGTCAAAAGCTGGCGCAGGAAATTGCGCTCCATACCGAGATCAATGCCATGGATGCCCAGCATTTGATGAAGAGCGCGCCAAAAGATGAGCCAGAGAAATCGCAATCATCTTCCTTTGAGCGGGTGATGTCGTCCATCCCCAATCCCGAAATTGCCCCTGATGGGGATGATCATATCGCCACTGCCGATACGGTCGCCGACCGTATCGCTTCAACCCGCTAACCCCAAAAAATAAAGGAGATCAAAACCCATGAACACTACAATAGGACATGCTTCAGGTTTTACCGATCAGGGTGAATATAAACCCTGTAATTTACTGGCGGGGGAATATCCCCGCATTGAGCGCATCATCACCATCGCTTCAGGCAGCAATCTGACCAAAGGCGCAGTGCTGGGGCGCATTACCGCATCCGGCAAGTTTGTCTTAAGTGCATCTGGCGCAAATGATGGCTCAGAAACGCCCGATGCCATTTTGGCCGAAAATATCGATGCAAGCGCCGAAGATAAACAAGCCGTTGTGTATTTCAGCGGGGAGTTTAACGAAAACGCGCTTCAGCTTGGTACAGGCCACACCGTGGAAAGTATCCGCGCTGGTTTACGCTCCAAAAGCATCTTCCTTCGCTCAAATCAATCTTAACCCATAAGGAGAACACTCATATGTCTGTAGATATTTTTAGCACCCATGTTCTGACCAAGGTGGTCGAACGGCTGGATCGTCCAAACTCGTTTTTGCTGGATGTCTTTTTTGGCCAGGAACAAACCGAAGATAGCGAGGAAATTCACTTCGATATCGATAAATCCAAGCCACGTTTGACACCTTTTGTGTCACCTTTGGTGGCGGGTAAAGTCGTCGATGATGAAGGCTATATCACCAAGAGCTTTAAGCCAGCTTACGCAAAAGATAAACGCCGTTTTGATCCAAGCCGTCCGCTCAAACGCTCCATTGGTGAAAAAATCGGCGGGACATTATCCCCGCAGCAACGTCTTGAAGCCAATCTCAACCGCACACTGACCAAGCAGCTTGAAAACCTTACCCGCCGTGAGGAAGTGATGGCAGCAGAAGCCTTGCGAACTGGTAAAATCACTGTCGCCGGTGAAGATTACCCAACGGTGGTGGTTGATTTTCAGCGTGATCCTGAACTAACCGTGGCGCTGGCTGGTTCATCTCGCTGGGGTGAAACAGGCGTGAATGCACTCAATAACCTTGAAGACTGGGTTGCCAAAGTGCAGGAGAAATCAGGCGCAGTTGCCCGCACAGTTGTCATGGACGCGCTGGCGTGGCGTGTGTTTAAGGCCGATGCGTCCGTTGAGAAGCTCCTTGATATTCGACGCTTGCGTGATAATGCCGGCATTAATCTGGGGCCGATTGCTTTTGGTCAGGGCAATGAGCTGGCTCGTTATGTTGGCTCAATCGGTGATCTGGATTTCTGGGTTTATAATGATCGCTATGTCGATGAAAGCGATCAGGTGCAAAAACTGCTTCCTGATTACACGGTTTTAATCGGCAGCACGTCCCAGCTTGAAGGCACGCGTTGCTATGGTGTCATTCAAGATGAAAAAGCGGCGTATCGGGCGCAGCGTTTCTTCTCCAAATCATGGCTTGAGGAAGACCCAGCTGTGCGCTGGTTGCTGTTGCAATCTGCGCCACTTCTTGTGCCGTACCGTCCAAACGCATCATTTTGTGCAACTGTGCGCTAAGGGAGGATTGAATTATGAAGATAACAGCAATCATCACCCTGCACGTTGATGGTAAAAATATTTTGCCTGGAAAATCGGTTGATATTTCCGATGAGGAGGCAAAATCACTGATTGAGCGTGGCTTTGCTAAATCTGCAGATGCATCGGCTGTGACAGAGCAGAAACCTGTCCAGACCCAGCAACCCGAACCCGCCATTGATGATGTGATCGAGGCGATTGAAATCCTCAATCCTGAAACCGACTTTGCCAAAAACGGCAAACCAAAGGTGGAAGCGATAGAGGCTGTGCTTGGTCAAAACATCTCTGCCGAAACACGGGATAAGGCGTGGGAGCTTTATCAAAAAGAGTTAGCGGCTGATGAGGCATCAGGCGATGACGTTCAGGAATAGCGCCATAAAATCGGTGGACGTGCTGTTTAATCGTTTCGGGAAAACGGCACGTCTTATCTTTACGGATGAAACGGAAGTTGAGGCACTGGTGATCCATCGCCTGCCTGACAAAATCACGGATGTTTTTGATGCGCGGGTGCATTCGGAAACAGATATGTTTGAGATGCGCCTTGCTGATATTCCTGCAGGTAAAACGCTCCAAGCTATCGTTTGGGATGACAAGCGTTACACCATTCAGGGAGAGGCTGTTAAAGATCAGCATAATCTTATTGTAAAGGTAGATGCCTATGCGGTTGAAAGCGGCGATTGAGGGTGACCTCAAACAATACATGAAGGAAGAATACCGCACGGCAGAACGTGCCGTGACGCTCGGCATTCGTGAGGCAACAAACGGTTTGAAGATGGCGATGCGTCGCCAGGTACATTCGTCTGGTCTGGGACAGCGCATGGCCAATACCTGGCGCGGTGATATTTATCCGCGTGGGCAAAATTCTATTCGGGCGGCGGGTCTGGTTTATACCAAAGCCAGCAAGATCATGGCGGGTTTTGATGAAGGTGCGGTCATTAAATCCAAAGATGGCTGGTGGCTGGCGATCCCAACCCCCAATGCGCCAAAGCGCGGTGTCGGCGGTAAGCGGATAAATCCCTCCAACTTTCCTGAGCATCGCTATGGCAAGCTTCGTTTTGTGTATCGGCGGAATGGGCCGTCCTTGCTGGTGGTCGAAAATGTGCAGGCATCTTACAGCCGTAAAACAGGCGATATGCGCGGCTTTCGCAAAGCCAGTCAGAGAAACCTAAAAACAGGCCGTAATCTTTCAACCGCCGTGATGTTCTGGCTTGTGCCACAGGTCAAATTGCCAAAGCTGATCCGTTTCGATGAAGAAGCCAAGCGTTGGTATGACAAACTGCCAAGGCTGATTTTGAAAAACTGGCCAGATGATTAGGATAAAACAAACATGACATCAAAACGAGAGCAGGCCTTAGCGGGCCTTTTTTTATGCCTGCAAAATGGGATGAGCGGTGTTGCGGTTTTACGGAATGAACCGTTACCCACCAAAATCCCTGCATCAGGATTGTTCATTTTGCGTGATGGCGATGCAGGCGAGCCTGAAATAACGCTCTCCCCGACACGGTATCACTATGCCCATGTCGCAGAAATTGAGGTGCTGGTGCAAAAGCCAAATCCTGACGCGCGTGATGCGGCATTGGATGCATTGCTGGTGGCGCTAGGCGATACGCTCGGCGCTGATGCAACACTCTCAGGTGCGGTGGATTACATGTCCATCGGCTCACCTGAATTTCTAACCGAAAACGTGGATGGTGCGCCCGCTATTAAGGCGGCAGTCGTGCCGATCACGCTTGAATATACAACCCTTAACCCACTTCAATAAAGGAGAAACAGAATATGTCACGCGCTTACGGGTGGAATGCCCGCATGTTACTTGGTTTTGAAACCACTTATGGTACGCCCCCAAATGCGGGGGCTTTTCATGTCATCCCCTTTGTGTCCTCCGATTTGGACTCCGCGCAAGGGTTGATTGAGTCCAATGTTCTGGGATTGGGTCGTGATCCCACTGCCCCGTTTCAAGATGTGATCAATGTGGATGGTGATGTTGTTGTACCGGTTGATCTTCGCAATATCGGCTTATGGCTCAAAGCCATGTTTGGTGCGCCAACCACCACAGGTGATGATCCTTATACCCATGAATTTAAATCAGGGGCAATCACACTGCCCAGTATTGCGGTGGAAGTTGGTTTGCCTGAAATTCCTGATTTCCCTCTATTCACGGGTGTGCGTGCCAACAGCATGGCGTTTAACTTTGCCAGATCAGGTGAGGCTCAAATCACTGTTGGGCTCATTGGTCAGGGGGAAACACCGCAAACGGTCACCCGTGATGCCAACCCCAGCCAAGCGGATTACACACGGTTTTCACAATTCCAAGGATCGGTCAAACAAGGCGGTCAGGCGCTGGGGAATGTCACTTCAGCGGCGCTCACTTATAGCAACAATCTGGAGCGTATCGAAACCATTCGTGATGACGGCAAGATTGATGGCGTTGACCCCGGCGTTGCGTCCCTAAGCGGAAATATCACTGTGCGCTATGCCGATACCATATTGATGGATGCGGCGCGTGCCGGCACGCCGATTGATCTGGAATTATCCTACATCATCGATGCAAATCGCCAGCTGGTCATTGAATGTCATGAGGTTTATTTGCCAAAGCCAAAACGATCCATTTCAGGGCCAAACGGCATTGAAGCCTCTTACGACTATCAAGGCGCAAAAGATGCCGTTCTGGGCAACATGGCCACAATCACCCTTATCAACGATGTGGAGACTTATTAATGCTAAAACTCAATATCCAAACAGAAGCCTACTGGCTTGAACTGGGTTTGGGCGTGAAGGTTAAAGTGCGCCCATGCACCAGCCCGATTTTCTATGCCGCGCGTGCCTTTATGAACAAGCGTTTGACGGAGCTTGGCGAAGAATACCGCAAGCGAAAAGAGATCGGCGCATCGATGGAAGATCTTCCTGATGTTGAAAATCCTGAAATTCGTGAAGCGCTGGCCGAGGAATATCTCGCACGCGGTCTTGCCCGTGCGGCCATTGTTGATTGGGACGGTATTTTGGAATCTGACGGTGATGAAAAAGCACCTGTCACGCCTGAAAAGATTGATGAACTCATGACAGGGTTTTGGTCTATCGCTGCCAGTTTCTCTCAACAATACACAGGCGTACGGGAGTTGATTGAAGCTGAAAAAAAAGACTTGAGCGCCGCGCCGAATGGCACTTCGGAGACGGCGCAGGATACTGCCAAAACTGCTCCCCCAGCGAAGCGGGTAAATTCAAAAAGTCGTGCGAAGACTGCCCGTTCGAAGTCAACGCACCGGAAAGCCTAGAGGGTTTTCAAGCGTGGGATATTGCTTGTCGCGTATCCCCACAAATCAGAAACAGCTTTCCCTTGTCTGAAGCTATAAGCCTTGCCTCTGCGCTGGGCTATGACATGGCCGTTATGGGAGAGCTGTTGCCCGCACTATCAACCGGTATCACCAAAGCCTTGATGGCTCATAAGGAATAAACAAACTTACAATGCGTCGTTCTCAAAAAAATATGTCGATCCGTCTTGCCGTGGTGGATGGGAAAAAGGTTGAAGATACCTTTTCTCGCATCGGTAATAAAGGACAGCGGGCATTTGAGCGCATTGAGCGTTCTACCAAGCCTGCAAGCGCTGGATTAAAAGCCGTTGATACCACGGCGCGTGCCTTGAATAACGTGTTTCGTCAAGCAGCAGGACTTGTGGCAGCTTACGCTGGGATTACGGGTATTCTTGCCTCCGTGCGTTCCGTTAATGAAACCGGTATGGCGTTTCAGGGATTAGGCACGGCGCTGGAAACCATCACAGGATCAAGTGCTGGCGCACGCGCAGAACTGAAATTCCTTGAAGAACAAGCCGAACGCTTAGGGCTTAATCTGCTGGAAACCGCGCAATCTTATATGCAGATTGCTGCCGCCGCCAAAGGGACTGAGCTGGCGGGCGATGGTACGCGCCAGATATTCACCGCCATTGCTGAAGCCTCCACTGTGCTTCAGCTTTCTGTTGATCAAACAAATGGTGCGCTCAGAGCTATCGGGCAAATCATGTCCAAGGGTAAGGTGCAGGCCGAAGAATTGCGCGGGCAATTGGGTGAGCGGCTTTATGGTGCATTCCAGCTTGCTGCACGCGGTATGGGCATTACCACGGCAGAGCTTGATAAAATGCTGGAGCAAGGCCAAGTGGTGGCCGAAGACTTCCTGCCGAAATTCGCCGCTGAAATCCGTAAGACTTTCTCCGATGGTGTGCCTGCTGCCTCGATGACGGCGCGCGCGGAAATGAACCGCTTTAATAATGTAATTTTAGAGATTGAACGCACTATCGCCGCATCCGGCTTTTTGGATGGTGTGACACAAGGTTACCGCACCCTTAACAAAACACTCGAAGACCCTGCGGTCGTGGATGCCGCGCGAGAATTAGGGCAAACATTAGGCTCTGCCATTGCAACAGCAGCGGAAGGCCTTGCGTTTCTGATAGAAAATGCCGATTTGGCTGTCACGGCACTTGGAGTACTGGTGATTGCCCGCACAGTTGCGGGTGCGGTAACGCTTCTCAATGCATCCATTGCAAGTAATGCAGGATTGATTGTCGGCCTTCACATGGCCAACAGCATTTCCACTGCCTTTGCCATCCGTCTTGTGGCGGTGGAAGCGGCAACCAAACTGGCAACATTGGCGATGGTGGGATTTCGTTCTGCCTTAATGTTGGTGGGTGGCCCCGTGGGGCTGGCCGTATTGGCTGGTATTGCCGTTTTGAAACTCGCATCCGGTCATGATGCCGCAGCAAAAGCCGCCCGTGATCACGCCGAAGAATTAAAGGAGATCAAAGAAGAACTTGGCAAAACCGCCGAAGCCGCATCGGATTTAAGCGAGGCATTGAGTGAAAGTGAGAGCGTTTACCGTTTTACCAAGCAGCTGGAAACAGCCAAAGAAAATATCATCGATCTGCAAAAAGAATTAAAGTTCGGCGGCATAGGTGGGTTTTGGGATCAATTTAGCCGTTTTGGCAAACCTCTTCAGAACGACCTTTACCAAATTCGCCAAGCCTTCAATCAGGGCAAGTTATCGGCGACGGAGTATTCCGAAGCGTTATTCAAGCTGGCAACCAAATATCCTGACTTCGGTGAACAAGCTGAGGAAGTACAACGCCAAGTTTTTGCGTTACTGGCGGCAGAACGTGCCGCTAAAAAAGCCGCCGCCGCGCTGGATGAATTGCGGAATCCAAAAACCAAGAATGCTGCGCCAGATGCTCCAACGCCATCTGCCCCAGCAGAGGTGATCCCTGAATTATCGGACGCCGATAAAAAACGGATTACAGATCGCATCACGGAATTGCACGCAGAAGAACAAGCGCTTCAACGCTTAAATGCTGCACGCAATCAAGGCGAAACGGCAGTACGCCGTGCCATGATTGCCAATGAACAGGATCAGGCATTGCGTCGCTTGGGGCTGGATGTCACAGGCGCACAAAGTGATGAGCAAAAAGAATATGCCCAGCAGATTAAATCGCTGGTGGGTGATATCTATCAATTACAAGAAGCGGATAAAAGTTACCAAGACACCATCCGTGAAAATAATAAGTTAGCGCAAGAACGTGAACGGCTGGTTGAAGATGTCCGCCAAAAATATGATGCGCTGGATACGTCTTTATCGGCGGCAATTAAACGTGCAGGTGAATGGCGCAGTGAAGCTTTAACAGGTCTTGATAGCACCAAGGCGGGCTATGCTGATTTTGCCGCGCAGGTGGATGCGGTTTATAACGATATGATCGCCAAAGCTCGTGATGAGGATTTGCAAAATTCGAAACGCTGGGAAGACGGCATTAAACGCGGTTTGCAAAGCGTTATAGATGAAGCCGATGATATGGCGAGCAAAGCCGAGCGCGGTGTCACCTCTATGTTTAAAAGCATGGAAGATGCGCTGGTTAGTTTTGTTACAACGGGTAAGCTGGATTTTAAATCCATGGCTGATTCCATCATCGCCGATATGGTGCGGATGCAAATCCAGTCCAGTATCACAAAACCACTGGCGGGTGCGCTGGGTGGTTTTCTGGGTGATATTGCAGGCTCAATCTTTGGTGCGCCTGCGGGCGCTGGCACGGCCTCCACAGCCACTGCTCACACTGGTGGTGTGATTGGCAACGACACTTTACGCATGCGCTCTGTCAATCCTGCGGTGTTTACAGGTGCGCCTCGTTTTCACACTGGCGGTATTGTCGGCAATGAAGTGCCGATTATCGCCAAACAAGGTGAAGCCGTCTTTACGCCAGGGCAGATGAAACTGCTGGGCGGAGCGCTGCAATCTAAGCCGAATGTGAATGTGTCGGTGCGTGTTGAAAACAATGCCAGCAATGCTCAGGCCAGAGCCGATGTTAGCCGTGACAGTGCAGGCAATATGGATTTGAAAATCATCATCGAGGAGATAGAAGGCAATTTATCGCGCAATATCGGACGTGGTGAAGGTCTAGCGCCAACGTTGGAGCGTCGCTACGGGCTTAACCCTGCGGCTGGGAGTTATAGGTAAATGAGTGATATCACATGGCCATCAACATTGCCGTTACCAACGGTGCAAGGATATGGCGTTCAGCCCGGCGAAGCGATTTTACGCACCGAGATGGAGGCAGGCCTTGCTCGTCAACGACGACGTTTTACCGATGTGCCGACGAAAGTATCTGTGCGCTGGATTATGCGGCGAGACCAATATGCCATTTTTGAAGGCTGGTATCGCTGGCATGCCCGTGAGGGGGCGAGCTGGTTTGCTATAACGCTTCTGGGTGGTCTTGGTCTTTTGGAGCAAGAAGCACGATTTACACGGCAGTTTTCATCACGGCTTTTGGCGGGTGGGACGCTTTGGGAGATTACATCGGAACTGGAAATTCGTGAACGGCCTGTTCTGGATGAAGGCTTGTTGAATTTGCTCCTCAGCGAAGATGCTCAAGGCATTATAACCGCTGGTGAAAACTTACATATTCTTGTGCATCAGACTTTGCCGCTCCACCTTTATTAACCACTTAACCAAAAGGAAGACATTATGACCTTGCAGACCGATCTGCAGGATGCGGTGGCGCGTGTCCAAACGGACAGCCAGCTCCTGCACAACATTGTCCACGGCGATGACCAGACAGAAGTGCCAACCGACGGCGGTAATGTCAAAAGTGCCGCCAAAGCTATCAAGGATATTGAGGATGGCATACAGGCCGGACTAACCGACCTTGGCGCATCAGCTGATCAGTTGAACAACGCTGTATCACAAACCGAAACCTATCGGGATGAAGCGCAATCTTCTGCCCAGTCAGCCTTGCAAACAGCCAATGCCCTTAATTTGCCAACCAACATTAACGGTCAGGCGGGAAAACTTCTGGCGGTCAAACAAGCTGAAGACGGGTTTGAGGTGATTGAATCCGTCGGGGTGTTTTACGGTCTGCGCGCCGATGGTTCAAAGCTCACGGCCATCACAGGGCAAGGCACATACAACGCCAATGATTTTGACACATGGTTCATCACGCTGCCAGGGGTGGATTTCAACATTAACGAGGATGGCCACCTCATTATCAATATTTAAGAAGGAGGCAAATTAAATGACACAGATCGATTTAGGCAATATCCGCATTAACTGGCGCGGAGCCTATAACAGCGCTGGCAATTACGTGCGCCATGATGCCGTTTCATACCAAGGCTCAAGTTATATCGTCAAACGGACAGTGTCCGCCGTCACCCCCGTTCAAGGCGATGATTGGGATTTGATGGCAGCAGGTACGGATCAGCTTTCCCAAGAAGGTGATTTGCTGATCCATAATGGTGCTATTCCTGTTCGTCTTGCCCGTGGCGGTAATGCTCAAGTCTTGCAGATGGTGGGCAATCAACCTGCTTGGCGGGATCAATCGCTCGATCCGTCCCGCCGTGTTTGGAAACTTGCCAAGGTGAACGGCATGGGCGGTTGGTACACGCGTGTTTATCTCATGGCTGATGGCACGATCAAAGCCTGTGGTTATGGCGGGAATTATTCCAATGGGGATTCCAATGGCTCGCATATTTACACGCCAAAGCGTGTGGCAACGGATGATCCGGATGTACGGTTTGTGGATGTGTTCTCAGGCGGCATGCAGCATTATGCCTTAACCGCCGATGGCGAAGTTTGGTCATGGGGGTTTAACAATTACGGACAGCTAGGACATGGCAATACCATTAATTTAGCGGTGGCCAAGCGTATTGAGTATTTTGTTCAAAACAATATCCAGATCGCCAAAGTTATCCCCGGTCGCCCGAATTATTACGACCATGCCTGCACTTATTTCTTAACCACTGATGGCCGCGTTTATGCCTGCGGGATTAACAGTAACGGCAATCTTGGCAACGGAACATCCGCAAATCAATATACGCCTATTCGCTGCGGGGCGCTGACCAATATTGTCGATGTCGCCACATCTGGTCTGCCCCATACGACATATGCCGTGCAAGATGACGGATCGCTCTGGGTTTGGGGCTATAATGGATATGGACAGCTCGGCCTTGGGGATACGACCAATCGGGAAACCCCCATTTTGCATCCCGCCTTTAATAATGTGATCAAGGCGTTGCCATCTTGCGGGTATAACACCGCTGGCTCTGGCCCGACAGGTTCCGGTCTTGTCTTATTAAGTGACGGTACATTATGGAGCGCTGGATATAACGGCAATGGCGCATTGGGGTTGGGCGATACAACGCAACGGACAAGTTTCACACAAATTATGCTACCCGCCGTTACCTTCACAGATATTTTTGTGGGCGATGGTCGCTATGCAAGCGGTGGGGGCATTACCAATCAGGGTGATGTTTACCTCTGGGGGTATAACGCCTACGGCCAGTTGGGAACGGACAACACAACCAACCAACTCTCCCCGCAAAAACCAGCAGGAAGCTTCCAAGGTAATGTGACAAAGGCCGCCTTTGGCGGTGGGTGCAGCTATGAGGGCTGTATCCTGCAAGCAGGCAATGATCTATGGGGCGCTGGGTATTCCGGCAATGCCAATCTGGGGATTAACAGCTTTGCCGCCACCAATAATACATTCCAACGCGTGCTTGGGCAGTCCGGCGTGATCGAGGACTGGAATTGTTATGGCCAAGGTACAGCCTCATGGGGGCTGGGCGTTTTGTATGACGACGGGCGCGTGGATGCTTGTGGTGACAATAACTCCTACGGCGAAACAGGCACACAAGTCGGCAATCTGCATGACGTAGCAACATTAACCAATGTCATTTTCTAGGAGGCTTTTATGAACCTAAAATCTTATTTGCAGACCCGCGCGCCGGTTTTTACCGAAAGTGAAATCGCGCCCATCCATCTGGCGGATCTGAACGGACGGCATTATTACGCTTTTGCCGAAGATGTCACCCCGCCATCGGGTGGCAAGGCTGTGCCTGATAACAAGCTGAAGGACGTTATTTCAAACAGCCAGTTGATCCGCCAGATTAAGGAAGAGGCTGGTCGACGTATTACGGACATTGCGCCCGTGTGGAAACAGCAAAATGCGTTGGCAGATTTGTATCTGTTGGGTGATCGCACCGACCTGACCGAAGCCGAACAAGAAACGCTTACCAAAGCGCAAGATTTGCTGGCACAGGTGCAAGTGTTGCGTCAGCGTTCAAACGCCATCGAAGCCTCATTCTTAAACGGTGTGGCGGTGGATTATCTGACCGATAAAGCTTGGGGGGAGTCTGAGGATGCCGAATAATGCTTTATCAGAAGCCTTGCGTGAAGCCTATGCCTCTGCACCCAGTGACGTCGTAATTTTGCACACGCTGGAGCTGCGCCATCCGTCCTTTATCGATGATGATAACCAGCCGATGGCCATTCGCGTGGTGCGGGATAATCAGAATTTGACCGCCCGCATGGAAGCGACAGCCCCGCTCAATGCCGGTGAGATGGTCGAATTTATCGCCATGGGGTTTGATCTGGAATTACCCCCTGTTGATACTGCGCCTGTGCCAGAAATTTCCATCACGCTGGATAATGTCAGCCGTGAGATCGTGACGCATTTGGATCGGGCAGCAGAAAGCCAAGATAAAATCGAAATCACTTACCGCCCGTATTTGTCAGATGATTTGGAAGGGCCGCAAATGGACCCGCCATTTACGCTAGTATTAACGGAGGTCAGTGCTGATGCTTCTCGTGTGACCGGTAAGGCCCGCATGCTCGATGTCGGGAATAAAGCCTTCCCATCAGAAACTTATAACGCTTTACGTTTTGCAGGGCTGACGCGATGACACATTGGGCAACAGACTATATCGGCAAGCCGTGGGTTGTCGCATCGGACGGGCCTGAGGCTTATGACTGCTGGGGCTTGGTGGTGGCGATCCATAAACGCCTTTATGAGCGGGATTTAACCATTATCCCTGTGCAGGAAAACAACCTGCGTCAGCTGATTAAAACCATTGATGCCCATCCGGAGCGGGCAAATTGGGATGTGGTGCATAAACCGATGGAAGGTGACATTGCCCTGATGCGTCAATCTCGCCATCCGATCCATGTCGGGATCTGGCTCGATATTGACGGCGGCGGAATGCTCCATTGCATGCAAGGCGCAGGCGTTGTGTTTCAAAATCTGCATAGCCTGTCTCTCACAGGCTGGAAAATCGAAAATTATTATCGCTACATTGGGGAATAACCATGGCGCAAATTGCCATTCATCATAATCCGTTTCATCTGCATCAAAATGTTGATCTGTTTGAACCGAATGTCGGGCAAACCGTGCGTGGATGGTTGGACGACCATGGAATCGTAGAATTCTCAAAGCCAACTTTATGCCTTGTGGATGGCGAGCCTGTTTTGCGGAAAGACTGGCCGCTGGTGGTGATTACCAAAGATACGGTGGTTAGCTTTATCGCTTTACCGCAAGGCGGTGGTGGTGGCAGTAAAATTCTACGCACAGTTCTAACCATTGCCGTGATGGTGGCCGCTCCTTATGCGGGTGCAGTACTGGCAGGAACGCTGGGTGTCACTAGTGCGATTGGAACATCATTATTAACGGCAGGGATAGCTCTCGCTGGATCGGCGCTGGTCAATGCGCTTATTCCGCCACCGATGCCAAGCTCTGCCATCAGCAATTATAATGCGACCAGTCCCAGCCCGACATATTCTCTGCAGGCACAAGGTAACCAAGCCCGTCTTGGTGAGCCGATCCCTGTTGTGTATGGGCGGCATGTTGTTTATCCCGATTTTGGGGCAACGCCTTATGCAGAGTTCGTGAATAATGACCAGTTTTTATTCCAGCTCCATGTCATCGGTCAGGGCGAATACGATATTGAAGCCATCCGCATTGAAGATACGCCGATCAGCTCTTTTGATGAGATTGAGTACGAAATCATCCAGCCCGGTGGGAACGTAACACTCTTTGATACCGATGTTGTAACTGCGCCTGAAATCGCAGGACAAGAGCTTCTTTCTACTGGTGACGGTGGGGATTGGGTTGGGCCGTTTGTTGCCAATCCATCTGAAACCCTGACAACGCTTTTGGCGCTGGATATGATCCTGCCAAAAGGTTTGTATTACGCCAATGACAGTGGCGGTCTCAATAACCGCACGGCTTCATGGGATATTGAAGCGCGTTTGATTGATGATGACGGCTTGGCGCTGGGCGGTTGGTTTAATCTCGGCTCAGAAACCATCACAGACAACACCAACACCGCTATTCGAAACACTTATAAATACCCTGTGCCTGCCGGACGCTATGAAGTGCGCGCTATTCGCACCAATGCCAAGGATATGTCAGCTCGTGCAGGAAGTGATCTCAACTGGAATGCGCTCAAAGCTCATCTGGTCCACGATGATGATTTTGGCAATGTCACGCTGCTGGCCATGAAAATGCGTGCAACGGATAATCTATCGCAACGCTCATCACGAATGGTGAATTGCATCGTCACCCGTAAATTGCCGATTTGGGATAGCGTGGCCGGCTGGTCTGCACCGCAAGCCACACGATCCATTGCATGGGCGTGCGCCGATATCCTCAAAAGCAGCTATGGCGCAAAACTGGAAGACAGCCGTATCGATTTGCAGGCACTGGTGACCTTGGAGGCAATATGGAGCACACGCGGGGATACATTTAACGGCGTGTTCGACCGCAAACTCACTGTGTGGGATGCGTTATCACAAGTGGCTCGCTGTGGCCGTGCCGTTGCATTCTTACAGGGCGGACTGGTGCGGTTTGTGCGGGACGAGCCAAAAACCCTTCCTGTGGCATTGTTCTCACCTCGTAATATCGTCAAAGGCAGTTTCAAAATCGATTATGTGATGCCGGGGGAAGATACTGCGGACAGTGTCACGGTTGAATTCTTCAACGAAAAAACATGGAAACCCGATGAGGTGACAGTCAGCCTGCCAGATAGCAGTGCCGACCAACCTGCGACCGTTTCGCTCTTCGGCAGTACAGACAAAAACCATGCCATTCGAGAAGGCCTCTATATGGCCGCCGCCAATCGCTATCGCAGACGGATGGTGAGTTTCAAAACGGAGCTGGAAGGTTTGATCCCGACCTATGGCGATTTGATCGCCATATCCCATGATATGCCGCGCTGGGGCGAAGCCGGTGATATTACTGCCTATGAGTATCCATATTTAAACTTGTCAGAGGGCGTGAGTTTTACTGAAGGTGATAGCCATTACATCGTGCTGCGTAAAAAAGACGGATCGGTTAGTGGGCCGTGGCTGGTCACCGCAGGTGCAAATCAACGACAAGTCATGCTGGGCGAAGAATTGGACTTCACACCCTACACAGGTAGTGAGAAAGAGCGCACGCATTTTGCCTTCGGTATCGGTGAACAATGGGGAGTCCTTGCCCGTGTGACCGCCGTCAAACCGCGCGGTGATCTGGTCGAGATTGCCAGCGTTGTCGAAAACCCTCTGGTCCATACAGCGGATCAATAATTTTAATCAAAAACTACAGGAGTAAAAAACATGTCCCTTGCTGAATGGGGCCTGCTGTTTGGCGTGCTTGCCAACAGCATCGGCCTTTTAATTGCGCTGGTTAAAATCGTCGCGTGGATTTCATCACACATCGCCACGGTCAACGAGCGCCTCAATAACCTCGAAAACCAAGTCAATAACGACATCACCGGTCGTAAAGTCGTCGGTGAAATGCGTCAGGACATCGCTGTCATCAAAACCCAGATCACCGATATTCG
>MDSV01012537.1_pt1 | contig 27341 bp, 24 predicted proteins | sample 810851 | NCBI WGS metagenome assembly MDSV01 (sample SAMN05326640, study PRJNA326480) | marine metagenome | isolation source: seawater | place: Atlantic Ocean: North East | collected 2012 | reverse complement strand
TTAAGTTTATTAGATTACCAAATTTATTAATCCATATCTTAGGATCCATCGACATTAAATGTAGTTCAATAAATTTATCTTTCCAAATATCACGAACTTTCCGAATAATACCAAGGTTAACTTCCGCAGCATCTTCAAAGATTGTATTGTCCACCAAATCTATTTGAATGAAGTCAGGACTTTGGTTCACCTTAGAGTAAATATTATCAACATTTTCATCAGTATTTGCATAAATAGCGATTCCTAGCTTTGTTCTATTAGTGAAAGTTAGCTGTACGTTAATTATATAAAATATGATAAATATCAATCCTGATGTAATTATTCTCTGAAACTCATAATTTAATATATCTAATCCCAAGTAATCACTAATAAATGATTGTGCTAGCTTGGACAATAATCCAATAAAAATAAATAAGACTAAAGCTTTTTTTATTCTATATTGAGGAATTTGAAAATTAAATTTTACATTAGACCAATATGCAAATAATATTCCCAATGTAATTCCTAATACTGTAGCTATAAAATCATTTTCAAATAATAACAAAATGGTATATCTTGTAACAAATTCAATTAAGAGTGCTATGAATCCAAAAAGAATATAAAACTTAAGAAATCTTATTTTGTATTTTATAGTTGATAAATTAAAGTTCACTTCTTATATTTTAACAAGTAAGTAATGGTTCTTAAGGATAAGTAGATTTTACCCTTTAAAGACCCGCCACCTTTAGCTTTTCCAAATTCTCTATTTAGATTTGTAACATCTTTTTCTATAATTTGCTTATTTTTTTTCTTAATGCTTAATAAAAAATCTAGATCAAAAAGAAAATCTTTTGAATATTCTTTTTCTTGAAAGTAGAAATCGTTATAAAAAATTTTTGGTTGTGCATTTATATCGCTCAATTTAAAACCAGTGGTTATCTTTACTAGAACACTCATACAATATGTAAAAAATTGATCAAACATTAATCTGTTTCTCCTACTTCCTTTTAATAAAACCTCTTTGTTATTTTTCTCTGTGTAATAATCAATTAGATTTACAACGTCTTCTGCTTTAATTTGATTATCTGCATGGGACCAGCATAAGATGTCTCCGGTAGCAGAATTTAAACCCTCTTGGATTCCACCTCCGTAACCTTTATTACTTTGCAGGTTTAATACTTTAAAATGTTTATTTTCATTTTTATATATCTCTTTTAATTTATTAAAAACAATTTCAGAATTATCAGATGAACCATTATTTACAAAGATTACTTCAATGGATTTTCCTTCAATAGCTTCCATCCATGAAGAAAATAAAATTCTTAAATTTTCTTCTTCATTAAAGCATGGAATAATTACTGATGTTTGCATTTTGATTATTGGAGATTTCTTTTTTCTAGTTCATATTGTTCAGGGGTACCAAAATTTTTGAATGAGTCAACTTCGTAGTTATATACTCTTAAACCATCATCAACCATCATTTCAATGATTACATCTATATACGTTTCATCATTTACGTATCTTTTTTCTTTTATTAACTTTTTGTAATATTCTACATAAGTATTTTTTTTCGTGAAATGAAATGCACCGATCACGATATAATCATTATTCTGATGAGGATCAATTCTTTTTTTACAGGCAACTTTATTTATAAAATTATTTTCATCTGATCTGGTCCATCCAAAACTTAATGGATTTGAATAATTAATTTCTTTAGCCTTATATGTGAAAACTATAGCATCAAATTTATCATCAATAATTTCTTTAAGTTTTTTTTCATTTACTGTAAAACTAAAGTCACAAGAAAGCAAGAAAAATGATTTATCAGATCTTAAATTTAATTTATCAACTATTTCATAACAAGAAGTTGCTTGGCCAATAGTGTAGTTTTCAAATTTATAAAAATTACAGTTTTCACTGTATTTTTTTTCTATTGTATTTTGAATATCATAATTTTTATAATCTTTTATTTGTAATCCAAATATTGTCTCAGCACATTTCGGTATTGAGTTCGCAGAATGAATTGCAATTTCAAGATCATTAAATTTAAGTAATCCCTTAGGAACGGTATAGCCCTTACTTATAAACCTTTCTCCTTTTCCTGCTAGTAAAACAATCTTTAAATCATTTAACATTTATATAAATTTCCTCTAGTTTTTTATGTTCTGACTTATTTATTTCATATATTTCAATATGATTTGTATAAAACTTATGATCTGGTATAAATTCTAAAAATTCCTTTTTCAATTGGCTCTCTGTGTATATATTTTCTAATGAGCAAATTGTTAAATGAGGTATCCAGTCTTTTCCGACAAAAGGATATCCAAAATTATTATTATTAATATTGTAGTTTTGGTTATCAAAATTAACTTCAAACTTACTTTTTACAAAATTTGAAATATTACTTAGTAAATCTTTTTGAAAATTTATTAAATCCTCATTTCTATTTACAAGATAATAAGGCGTAATAGATTTAGTTAATGGATCCTCTAAAAACTCATCAGTTTCTTTTATTTCAATTAGTAAATTCTTATTAAAGGAAGAGCAGTATTTTTTAACTTTTTTAATTACTTCATTAAGATTTGACGTATTAAAGGTTGCTAGGGTGAGGTGAGGCATATGATCCAAATATAGTTGTTTGCCAAATTCATTTAGAAATTTATCTTTCCATTGAGAAATCTCATCACTCACCTCATTACTAGGCATTATAAATATTCCAATTTCATTCATTTTTATATATTTTGTATAGTTCTTTTCTTGGTAAAGTGCTTTTTAGTTTTCCATTAAGCATAAAAAATCCATATGGTTTCTCATGTTCAATATTAATTTTAAACGATTCATTTAGAGGAAGCCCCGTTGCCTGACAAATAGCAACCCTTATTAATACTTGATGTGTAAAAGCTAGAAAGGGTATTTTTTTTAAATTATTTTTTATAAATATCATTATTCTTTTTTTTACATCGTTTAAGTTTTCTCCATTAGGAAATCTTACATCCTTTCCTTGAGACCAGGACTTAACAATTTTAGGAAATTTATTTTCTAGATCATTTATATACATACCTTCAGCTTTTCCATAATTAATCTCGCGAAGATCATTTGACAGGGAGTAATTATTTGTTATTTGTTTAGCTGTATTTTCAGATCTTTTAAGAGGAGATGTAAAATAATTACCAATCTTTAAATTTAATATTTCTTTTTTTCGTTTATTTCTTATTTTCATTTTAATATCAGGATCTCTTCCCACTCCAAGAAAACTACCATCATTAAGCTCGGTTTTAGAATGTCTTAAAAAATAAAATATATTAGGTTTAAGTTCTTTTTCCATTTTTCTTAAATAGTTATCATAGAATGTTAAAAAATCTTTAAATTCTTTTTTCACCTCATTTTCATTTAGTAAAGCTATATTGTTTTTTGTTCTATCGAGTTTATTTTTTAATGATTCAAATTTTTTAAATTCTGGCAATAATTTATACACCTCAGCATTAGTAAAAAGTTTATTTTCATTACTGATAAATTTACATAAGTTAAATAAGGAAAACTTTATAACATGATTCATGAACTCAATTAAATCTATTTTATCTATTTCTTTATATTTCTTTGTTTGGTAATAACTATTATTTGATTTAAATTTATATTCACGAAAACTTAATTTTTTTTCTTTAAACTCAAATTCATAATCAGAAAAGCTTCTCCTTGCATTTCTGAAATCATCTATCTGTATATTTAAAATTGGATAAATTTTATTTAATTCCAAACCATATGATGCTTTATAAAGGCTCCAGTCTAAGCAGGTAAAAGGACTTTCAATTACATGTTTTTTGTGTGACTTCAGATCATAGATCATTAAGTGTATAACAAGGTTTCCATTTTTATTAAATTTCAAAGGACCAAATGTATTATTTACATAAATATTTTTAAATTTCGATGAATATAAACTTTCATCAATATTTTTTATACTTTCTATTTGTTTTATGTAGTAATTTTTACTTAATTTTTTACAAATAACTACAACATCGATATCGCTGATCTCGTTAATTTTTTTATTTTTAGAAGAACCAACGAAAGTTATAGATATATTATTTTTGTCTGCACTAAGTAGTCTTTCGATCTCTTTTTTTATTGATGTAATCATTGTCCATAATAACCATCAGAACCGTGTTTTCTATTAAAATGAAATGAGTTTAAATAATTATCTATTGGAATAGATTTTTGATTAATATTATTTGTTAAATATGCTAATTTTGCAATGTACTCAATAATCTCAGCATTGTCTAATGATTCTCCTGAATCACGACCCCATGAAAATACACCGTGGCTTCCAACTAGGACACCAGGTAAATTTGTGGGACTAATATTCTTGTCATCTAAAGTTTCTTTAATAACAACACCCGTATTATATTCATAGTTGCTTTCAACCTCATTATGTGTCAATTTTCTTGTACACAACAAATCACCATTAACATAATCTGCATGAGTTGTTCCATAAGGAGGAATGCTCATTAATGACTGTGCCCAGGAACTAGCATATAGTGAATGAGTATGGACTATGGATCCAATAGATTTAAAATTTTTGTATAAGTAAATATGAGTTGGAGTATCTACAGATGGCTTAAGCCCACTTAAATGCTCTCCATCGAAATTCACAATAGAAATATCATTTGATTTTATTTTGTTTAGGTCTACGCCACTTGGTTTAATTGCAAACAAGTCGTCATCTATTTTTATACTTAAATTTCCAAATTTTTGTATTACTAAATTAGAATTATTTAAATCGATATTTTTTCCTAAAGTTTCTTCAAGTATTTTTTTCATTTTTATAAGCTATAATTAATTTTACACAACCATGATACCAATAATACATAGAGTTAATACAAGTAACGAATTAAAAAAAGTTGATAAAGAACATGGTGTTGAAATCGATGTGAGGTGCTTTGAGGAAAAAATAGTATTAAACCACGATCCCTTTAATAGTGGAGAAAATTTTCAAGACTATTTAAAACATTTCGAACATAAGCTGTTAGTTGTCAATATTAAAGAAACAGGAATTGAAGAAATTGTAATTAAAAAAACAAAAGAAATTTTAGAAGATAGAGATTTTTTTCTTCTAGATATAGAAATACCTTTTGTCGTAAACCAAAAAGGATTTTCGAAAAAACATATTTCAGCTCGCTATTCAGAATTCGAAAAATTTGAAAGCTTAATCGAATTTAATGATCTAGCTGACTGGGTCTGGATTGATACCTTCACTAAACTACCCGAATTAAATCAATCAATAGTCGATTATCTCAAAAATAAAAAAACATGTTTAGTTTCACCTAGTAGATGGGGACGCAGTGAAGATTTGGATAATTATTTAATTGAGTTTGAAAAATATAGCTTTCAACCTAATTACATAATGAATTAATATCAACACTCTATACTTTGCAGAAATCGAATTTCATTAGCGTATAAAGACTTGTAAGTACATTCTTGAATTGCGTTAAAAAAAGTTATTGACTCAGTACAAAATGGATCAATTATATATGAAATGTTGTCACGCTGTGTTTCCTTTGTAGGGTATCCAATAAATCTAAAACTATTAGAAAATGCACCCTGCCAATAGGATTCTGCCGATACAATATCAGGAAAAGTTGTAAAAAACGAATCTTGAGTATCCCTGTTTTCAATATCCCAGATATTTAACATTAAACGACCTTCACCACAAAAATACACAGCTTCATTATTAAAATCTAATGATAAAATATTTCCTATATCACTCCACCTTTCCAAACGAGGAGTAAGAAAAAAAATATTGGAAACAACAAGACATATAATTAGTATAAGATTTTTGAGTTTCGCAATATTTATAAAATGTACCTTATTAACAAGAAGAATTAAATAAAGAGAAATGGGAAATATCAAAATAGTTCCTAGGTACCCAAAAGAACTATTCCTTAGATTTAACATTAAGAAAGCAATAAAGATTGAAATACAAATACAGATGATAAGTAGTTTTTCCTGATTACTATTTGGAAGGAAGATAAAATCAATCATTGCTATAAAAATAATTAGTAGAACAACTAGATTTTGAATTGTGTTGAATTCAATCTGTAATATAGTTTCAAATATTCCAGTATTGTAATAACTACCTGGATTGTTAAAAAAGAAAAAAGTCTGAATTATTAAACCTAAAATCATTCCCTTAGATAAATCTAATTTTACATTTTGAATTCTCTCTTTGTAGATAGCTAGGGGTATTAGTACAATCACATTGAGCTTAATCAACATAGCTAAAAAACCTAGAATAAATTTTGGGATTCTATTTTTATTTTTATCCTTCAGTAGAAGCCCTAAACTAAAGAACAGAAGACCAAACTTTTCGTTGAGGGTTGGCATTAAAAACCAATCGTAGGTATATGGCCATAAAAGATAAATTGAATAATAAAGCACTAGCTTATCTTTATTTATAAAAATTTTAGAAAAAAGATAAACTCCCAATAGAACTAGAAAAATATTTAATAAGTATGTTGGAAAGGGATTGCTAAAGTCGTAAAAAAAGTATTGCAAGTATTGTTGAGTTACAAAAAAAGGTCTGAACATACCTTGAGAATTATTTTGAGTCAACCATTCAGAGGTAGTCAAAAGTGGTTGTGAGCTAAATTGTATTCCTAATCTAATCGAAGTAGCGTCATCCATTAATCCCCAAAAGGGATTTTTAATATAAAAGATAACTGATAGATATATTAGACACAAGAAAGGAATATAAATATAAGGTGATTTTTTCTTATTCATTGTTTATTTCTAATTTAACGATAGCTTAGGATATTTTTTTAGCTATAAAAATTATGTTTTAAGAATTTTCTAGCAAGAGTTGACTCTAATTAATTTGATCTCGTTGTTAAAAATATAGTCAACATTACATTTATTGAGTTGAGCACTTAAAAATGCTGTTGATTCTTCACAAAATGGATCTATAACGTACAAGTTGTTGGTTAGAACTTTCAAGCTTTCATTAAATTCAATAAATCTAAATTGATCTTTATGACTGTAAGTCCATAAATAGATATTTTCATAAACATCAGGATAAAGTGTAAAATAGGAAAAATTTTTATTATTTTTTTCTACATCCCATATGTTTATCATTTTTTGACCTTCTTCACAAAAGTAAACAGCTTGCGATGTAAAATCGTTTGAAGTAATTTTATCTAGATCACTCCATCTCTGTAATCGAGGATTTAAAAGAAATATATTTGATAAGATTAATGAAAAAACTAATAAAGCAACTCCGTAGTTATTTGAAAGTTTTAATATTTTATTTAATCTTTCATATAGAAAAATTAAATAAGTAGAAATTGGAAAAATTAGCAAAGCACCTAAATATGCAAATGAGCTATTTCTGAGGTTCAATATAGCAAGTCCAATAAAAATAGAGGCTAGACAAGAAAAAATTTTCATTCTTCCATCGTTATTTTTTTCTAAGTAAAAAACATCGAATAAAATAACAAAAATGATACCGACAACGAATAAATTTTGGATTGTAAAGAATTCAATAGCCTTTATTGTTTCAATTATTCCTGTGTTGTAATAGCTGTCAGGATAATAAAAGAAAAATGATGTTTGAATAATAAGACCCAATATCATGCCACAAGTTGTATAAAGTTTCTTACCTTCTTTTTGTTCGGAGTAAAAACTTAGAGGTAAAAGTATTACTACGTTTAATTTCATTAGAACAGAAAAAAGTCCCAACAAAAATTTAATAACAACCGTAAAGGGTCGATTTTTCAGTGAAAGACTGATCCCAAATAAAATTAATCCCCATTTTGAATTTAAAGATGGTAGAAATAACCAGTCATATGTATACGGCCATAAGAAAAATAAAGAATAAAAAAGTAAAATATTCTTCCTACTAATAAAGTTTTTTGAAAATAAATATACCCCTATTAGAACAATAAATATGTTTAATAAAAATGTAGGATATGGATTTTCAAAATTATAAAAACTAAATTGTATAAATTGCTGAAAAGCAAAGAATGGTCTGAACATGCCGTTCTTGTTATGGTGCTTTACCCACTCGTATGTTGTTTTAATAGGATCTTCTGAGAACTGCAAAGCTGTTTTTAAGGAAGTAGCATCATCCATCAATCCCCAAAAAGGCTGAGTTATATAGAAAAAAAAAGCAAAATAGAGAAACGAAAAAGAAAATAGGTAAAAATGATTTTTCTTAAAAACTTTCACTTTAAAGCTAGATAGTTGAGATAATTTTTAAAATAGCTTACTGGGTCTCTTTTTATATTTCCCTTTAAACCAAATGCATCAAAGCCAAATTGACTTTCTTCTAGTTTTAATAATTTTTTAACTATATATTTTGGATGATCTTTTATTTTAAGTCTTAACGTGTGTTTACTATACCTTTCTTCTATCATTTTAAACCATGCATCAAAGGCTTCTAGTTCTGTACCCCCACCTCTATCACCCCAGTCTCCAAAGTAGTTCTTCCATGCCCTAGCGAATCTAGCCCTATCTTTAGAAATAACTTCTTTTGTTTTGAAAACTGAATCATAATTCCAAATTGGGATTTTCTCATTAGGCAGGTTGTATTGATCTAATATTTTTCCATTAATAGTAGGGTCACACAAATCTCCTCCACCATTGAGCTTTATTGAAGGGAATAGCTTTTTATTAAAAGCGATACACATTTTTGCTTTCACGTTGAATCTGTCAGGTGTAAAGATCTGATATTTTGGAAAGACTACACCTGGTGAGTTTTCATTTTTTAATAAAATATTCTTTAAATCTTGTATATTTTTTTCGTGAAAAAAGGTATCAATATCCATTCTTATCACCCAGTCTCCAGAACATTTATCAAAACCTTCTTGGAAAGTTTTTCCGATATAATCAAAACTAAACTCCTCGGGCCAACTATCTCCAACTCGTATTACTTCATCAGCAAAATCGCTATAACATTCCAAAGCTTCTTCAAATGGATCCATTCTTTTTTTTGGATTAGTCATAGTTGTAAAAATTGAAATTTTCATTTATAAAAGTTAACGATTTCTTGTACAACTCTTTCAGCTATATCTTTTTCCATCATTGACCAAATTGGTAAAGATAAAGCTGTTTTTGATAAATATTCTGCATTTGGAAATTTATTATTTTGTTTAATATTCTTGTGTGCTTTTAACGAAGGTAACGTTTTAGGATAGTAAATTGCAGTACTTATATTTTTACTTTTTAAATGGCTTGCTAATTCATCTCTTTTTTCATTTACCTGAATAGTGAAATAATTAAATACAGAATCTTCATAGTCCATTAAAGTTATATATTCATTTTCTTTAAGTAGTTCCATGTAATAACTACCAATTTTTTTCCTGCTTTCAATGAAGCTATCAACAAGATTTAACTTTTCGGACAACATAGCTGCTTGGAGAGAATCTAATCTTGAATTGTAACCTACTAATTCATTTTCATACTTTGTTTTACTTCCATGATTTTTTAGCATTTTTGCAAATTCAGAAATTTCAATATCATTTGTAATAATCATTCCACCATCCCCAAAACCACCTAATATTTTGGAAGGAAAGAATGAAAAACACCCAATATCTCCAATAGTTCCTACCAATTGATTTTTAAATTTAGCCCCGAAAGCCTGAGCTACATCTTCGACAATAAATAATTCATTTTCAACTTTAATTTTATTCAATATTTCCATTTCACAGCTTTTGCCGTAAAGATGGACTGGCAGTATTCCAACAACATCACTTGTGAGTATGTTATAGATTTGCTTCGTATCCATGTTGCCCGTAGATTTTTCAACATCTATAAACAATGGTTCAAAACCAGCCTGTACAATTGCTTCTGATGATGCAAAAAATGAAAAAGCTGGAACTATAACCTTGCCTTTTGTAATTTTAAATTTATTTTTTACACTTTCAAGGCCAATAACTAATGCATCCGTTCCATTCCCTACACTTACAGCATTATCTATAGAAAAGTATTCTCGTATTTTACTCTCAAAGCTATCAACAGCTTTTCCTCCAATAAACTCACCTTTTGAGAGCTGGTTATTAAATACTTTAGAATAATTTTTTTTTAGTAATTTTAATTCATCGTTAAATGAAACGAGAGGTATGTTTCCCATACATGTATATTAACAGTCAAGTATTTAATTAATGTAAACTCATTATCTGAATATTTAATTTCTTTTTTAGATGGTAATTTATCATATAGAAGTATAAAAAATGACTTACAACAGTTGCAACGGCTGCACCTGTTATTCCAAATAGTTTTATAAATATAATATTTAGTAATACATTGGTGACAAACAAGAAAATAAGAGATTTTGAATGTTCATTTGGGAAATTTAACTGCAATAAAATGTGTTCAAAAGCAAAAAAGTATGATAAAAGTGAAAAACCAATAACTATTATGGATAAACTCATAAAAGCTTTTTCGTTATAAATATTTAGATAAGAGATCTCTCTAGATAAATATCTAAATGAAAATAATATTATTCCCCCAGAAATTAAAGAAATTAAATTAGATATACGAAAAATTTTTAATTTATAATCTTTAAAAGATTCAAGATTCTTTACAAGGCTTGTTAGCTTTGGTGTAGCAACTGTTCTGCTAACATTAAGTATTCCAACAAAACCTTCACCAATTGATGAAGTATAAGAGTATAGGCCTACAAAACTATTTCCTAGTAAAAAACTTAATACGATTAAATCTACCTTTAGACTCATATCAGTAAGGAAACTAGTTAAGAAAGCTTTACGAGAGTATTTAAGATGAATTGATAAATAACCATATTTTTTTAATTTCAAATTTTTTGTTTTAAATATAAAAAAACATAAAAATATTTGTAAAGCTAATACTGATAATTCACCATTAAGAAAAATATTGAACAAGTTTTCATCATAAAGATTTCCTTGGTCGTTTAGCGTTATTACGGTATACAAATAAGCCCCCATTCGTAATGGGTTTACAAAACCTAATTTACCGAATTCCTGTTTACCATTAATAAATGAATAGATACCTTTGTTTAAGCTAAGAAGAAAAATTGGCCATTTTATTTTTTCAAAGTCTAAAAATGAAACAAGATTAGTTTGATTGATGATAAACTCAAGAAAATTTATAGTTATAAATGTAGCAAAACATATTATAAAAAGGCCACTCAGTAAAATATTAAAATCTTTGTTCAAGTCAGCACTTATTGATACCTCCCTGAGCATGGAATAATGTATTCCATACATTCCTAGTTGTGCGACAAGTAAAATTAAAACATATTGAATATTAAAAAATCCAAGTAAATCTACACTACCATTTTTTATAAGAAAAAAATATAAATAGAGTCCAATCAATCCACTTAATATGAAGCTAGCTAGGGTTATTGAAGTATCTTTTAGTTTATTCAATATCTGGTATCTTTATAGAAATTTCTTTATTCTCTTGAATATCAAACATTAACCCAAAAAGAAATAGTACAAAAAATATAAGTAAAAAATTAATAACAAGTATAAATGTAAGTTCTGGTACATATTCTAAAGAGTTGTAAAGATTATTTAGTCTTATTAATAAGAATGGCTCAATTATAAAAAATATCAAGAACGATAAAAAATATGAAATACCAGCTGGACCAAGGTTATTATTTATTAGCTTTGAAAAGACTCTTTTTATAAAAAGGTATGAAAGTAGAAAAGTTAATTTAGGTAAAATGTTCCAAACTCTTAAACCACTTTTTTCTTCTCCATAGTGCGGAGTAATATTTACATCACAAACTCTTGCGTCCACAAGATTAAGTAAATGAAGAAGATGACCTGGATACCCATATCTTTCAATTAGACTATCTAAATCTATTTTTTTTAAAACCCTGTTACTAATAGCTGTGTAGCCCATTTGAGGATCCATGATGTGGTAATAACCCGAAGCAAACTTAGTAAAAAGTGATAAAAAAGTATTTCCAAAATATCTGTATTTAGGCATTATCTTTTTTACATCTTTGTGCTTGAGTCTGTTTCCTTTTGAGTAATCAACTACTCCTTCTAAAACAGGATTTACAATTTTTAAAAAATCTTCAGGAAGTGCTTGTGCATCTCCAGGCATAACAACACAGATATCAGAATTTAATTCTATAGATTTTTTATATCCAGTTTTGATAGCTTTACCAACGCCATAGTTTTTTTCTTGATTTATTAATACAATTTTTTTATTTTTAGATGCTAATTCTTTAACAATTTCAAGTGTTCCATCTTTAGAATTATCATTAATGACAATTAAATAATCTGCTTCTTCGGGCATTGTGTTTATAGTTTTAGCAATCAATTTTTCTTCGTTATAAGCTGGAATCACTACAGAGATTTTATTATTGTTTATCATAAGTTATGGTTATGTTACTAATAAAAAAATCTTTTTGGATATAAAAATGTGCGGAATTTATGGATATATCTCAAATAATAAGAATATTAATTCGAATAACGAAGATCAAATATTTAAATCGCTATGGAAACAGTCTGAAATTAGAGGAAAAGAAGCATGTGGCATTTCTCTCCAGTCAGACATAGGTTTAGAAATAAAAAAATACATAAATCGATCATCCGTAGCTTATAAAGACAAAGATTTTAAAAATACAGTATCAAGATTTCAAAAAAACTTATCTCAAAAAATTTTAGTAGGACACTCAAGGTTACAAACCAATGGTGAGAGTAGCAATAATGATAATAATCAACCTATTAAGATTAATGACCAAGTTCTTGTTCACAATGGAATAGTATGCAATTACGAAGATTTGTATATTAATAATAAGATCCTCAAAACATCAGATCTTGACTCAGAGTATCTAATAAAAAGATACCATTCTTTATTATCCAAATTTAATAGCCAGGAGGCTTTGTCAGAACTTTTTTCTGAAATTGAAGGAGAGGCAACAATTGCTACTTTTAATAAAAATACTCTTGATATAGCCACTAATTGTGGAAATTTATATTATATCTTTTTTAAAGATTCCTTTGAATTAATTTTTTCATCAGAAAAAAGATTCCTAATTGAAGTTCAACAGTTTATTAATGAGTCACGGATTTTTCACTTAAATCCAGGAAACTCCTTAATATTTGATCTAATGAATCGAAATATGGTTGCATCAAATGTACCTCTGTCTCTTCCAAAAGTTAATTTCTCACTACCATTATTAAGTGAAATAAAACCAGTAGAAAAATCTTTTTGGGATGATTCAGATCTTCAAGTATGTAAATCAGGAATACTAAACTCTAATATGCCGGGAATAAAATTTGACAAAGACGGTATATCAAATATTAGCAAAAATTTTAAAAAATTTGAAAGGCACCCTTTGCAAGCTTTGGAAGCTAAGCTAAATTATCATCGATCAAATAACGGTAGTCCTGATATATTAGTTGGTTTTTCTGGCGGTAGAGACTCTAGTTACATGCTGCATCTATTAAAAAATAAGTATGAAATGAATCCAATAGCAGTAACTTATGATTGGGGGATGGTTACAGATTTAGCGAGGAGAAATCAGGCAAGGATTTGTGGAGCATTAGGTGTTGAGCATATGATAGTTGCTGCTGATATACCTAAAAATAGAAAATACATACATCAGTATGTAACTGCATGGCTAAATAAACCCCATTTAGGAATGGTTCCACTATTTATGGCTGGTGACAAAAAGTTTTTTAAAGTTTTAAATGAAACAGCAACTTTAAATAATATAAACTTAATTGGATATGGAACAGCACCTTATGAGTTTACTTCTTTTAAAACTGGATTTGCTGGATTTGATAATCCTCAGGATAATCAAAATCTTTATGACTCTGAAAATAACTTAAAAAATACCCAACAGGCATCGCAATTTAGTTCAAAAATAAAGCTTTCTCTTTTCTACTTAAAACAAGTTCTCTCAAATAACAAATATTGGAACAAATCTTTATTAGATGCTATTTTTGCATTTAAACATTCCTATTTCGAAAAAAAAGACTATTTACAACTATTTGAATATGAAACTTGGGATGAAGATCAAATTAACAAAATTTTAATAAGTGAATATGGCTGGGAGGTTGATCCCACCATTCCTTCCTCTTGGCGTATTGGAGATGGATCCGCACCTTTTTACAATTTCATTTACAAGTCTTTTGTTGACTTTTCAGAACATGATACTTTTAGAAATAATCAAGTTTTATCAAATGTTTTAGATCGGGAGACTGCGCTACAGATTGTTAAAAGAGAGAATGAACCCAGATTTGAAAAAATTGAAGAGTATCTTGATTTAATTAATATTAATTATGAACAAACAATTGAAAAAATTATTTCGTATAGAAATTTAAATATTAAATAATGATTTCTAGCTACGACTTTACCATTTTCAAATACATAGAATTGATAAATTTCTTCTCTAAAAATAACATACCTACTTATACATTTAAAGAATGGCTTGAATTAAAACCCAAAAATGGTGTTCTGCTAAGACATGATGTTGATCGAAAAGCTAAAAATTCACTTGATTTCGCATACGAACTCAATCGCCATAACAGAACAGGGACATTTAATTTCAGAACAACAAAAAGTAGTTACAAAGTAGAAACTATTAAGAAAATATCAAGCATGAAAAATGAAATAGGTTATCACTACGAAGATTATTCTGACTGTAAAGGTAGCATGCCTGATGCGTTGAAATCATTTGAAGAAAATTTATCAAAGATTAGAAATATTTGCTCAGTTGATACAATTACAATGCATGGAAGCCCTCTTTCTAAATTTGATAATCGGGATATGTGGCTTTCTAATGATTTCAAATCTTATAAGTTAATTGGCGAGGGTTATTTAAGTATTGATTATAAAAATATTTATTATTTTACTGATACAGGAAGAACTTGGGGAAATACTACTTCGAATATTCGAGATAAGGTAAATAACTCTAAGATCGTTAAGGAAAAAATAAGTTCTACCAATGAGTTAATAAATTTTATTAACAATAATAGAGATGAATCATTTGTGTTGGTATTTCATCCAGAAAGGTGGGCAAGCACATTAATTGACTATATTTTTCAATTTATTTTCGACAAGATTACCTCAATTATAAAAAGGCTTATAAATTATAAAAATAGATCAAAATGAAAAAAAACTATAGAAATTTATACAATTTTATTGATTAGCACTATTAAGTAACCTGCTCGATTCTTCAAGAATTTCAATAACCTCTAAACCATGTTGGCCAGAATTTAAATTAACAGATCTTGACTCTAAACATTCAAGGAAGTATTTTGCTTGGTTTTTTAAAGGTTCTGTATTTTCAAAGTCGATAACTTGTTTAGTATGTTCAAGTATTTCATTTTTTTCATTTATTTCCGTATAATAGGTTTTAAGTTTATCAAGTTCTGTATCTGAGAATGTTATAGTACCTTTTTCACCAACTACTACAAATCTTTGTTCTTTAAAAGGGTGAAACCATGAAACAAAAATATGGCCTTCTATATTATTTTTAAACTTAAACATACTTAATGTAGTATCTTCAGTTCCTTTATTTAAAATTTGTGTTCCTTGAATTTGAATTTTTTCTATTTTGGACTCTGTGAAAGCAAGCATTAAAGATATATCATGTGGAGCAAATGACCATAATACATTCTCTTTATCTCTAATTTTCCCCATGTTTAATCTATTACTATAAATCCACTTTACATTACCAATTTTTCCAGAATGAATTAGTTCTTTCATTTTGATTACCGCAGGGTGAAAATGTAACTGATGACCAACTTGTATAATTTTATTATTCTCTTCGGCTTTTTTGAGTATTTGTGAACATTCTGCCGAGTTCATTGAAAGGGGTTTTTCAATCAACAAGTCAAGATGGGGTACTATGTTCATTGCAATTTCAAAGTGGGTAACGGCTGGAGTAGAAATTATTGCCGCATCGCTATTTTCTATTAGGTCTTCGTAGTTTTTGAACACTTTATAATTTTTTGGTATGTCGTTATTTTGATTTTTATATTTTTCATCGTATATACCAGATAAACAATTAAGTTCATTGAGAACTCTCGCATGATTTTTTCCCCAGTTGCCGTATCCAATAACTGCAATTTTTTTTGAAGACATGAATAAATTATAACAATTTTTCAAACCCTATATATAATTACTTTATGTTTGTACACAGTTCTGCAGTAGTTGATGAAGGAGCAGTAGTAGGAAATGGTAGTAAAATCTGGCATTTTTCTCACATCATGGGGTCCGCTTCTATTGGAGAAGATTGTGTTATTGGTCAAAATTGTTTTATAGGCGAAAACGTAGTAATTGGAAACAATGTAAAAATTCAAAATAATGTCTCAATCTTTGAAGGAGTGGAAATTGAGGACAATGTATTTGTAGGACCGAGTGTTGTCTTTACAAATGTATTAAAACCAAGATCAGCATTTTCCACGAATAAAACTTATCAAAAAACTATTGTTAAAAAGGGTTCTACAATAGGAGCAAACTCTACCGTGATATGTGGAAATATAGTTGGTCAATATTCAATGGTTGGAGCTGGTTCTGTAGTTAATAAGGAAGTTATACAGTATTCATTGGTTGTTGGAAACCCAATCAGAACTATAGATTGGATAGGAGAGACTGGTCAAAGTTTGAAAATTAATGGTTATGATGCAGTTGATGTGGATAATAAGAAAAAATATACAGTAACTTATGAAAATAACCAAATAATAAAGATAGAAGAGTTATAATTATTTTTTTTGCTCTTTAATAAAAAGGCTAATCAGATATATAAATATAAAAATAACTAAAAATTGGTATCCAGGTATATTCTCTATTTTAATAAAATATAGTTCAAAATCATCGGGCAATTTACTACCAAAAAAACTATTAATAACCTCATATAATTTTTCAAAACCAAAAGCTTCTCCGAAAATCTGAATAACAAAAGCAAATAAAAAGCTATTACCAATAATTTTGATATATGAATTTATATCAAGTATTGAATATAAAAAACCAGATAGGTAATTGGGGTTACTAAAAGGAACCTCATTATTAAATGAATTTACTATGGAGTTTGTTGAAAGTTGAGTTAAAGTAGTTGATTCAAAAAATAAAATTGATAATGACCCAAATATTGAAAAAAAGAAAATATAGTAATAAAAATATTTATAAAATTTAGAATGGTCTTGTGAATAAAAAAGAATAATAGATAAAGCTACTAACGAGAGTAAATATCTGTATCCATATGATGAAGCTGTTGATTTCCACATTCCGATAATTGCAAAATTTGATAGAAAGCATATTATTACTAATAAATTTAATAGATAGCTATATTTTTTATTAAAAATAAGCATCAAAGATATAACGAAACCTGCAAAAACTACTGGGTTAAAATATAGAATTCCAAATTCTTGCGAGAAAACAAAAGTTTTAAAAATATTAAAATTATACATAAAAAAGGTTTGAAAACTAGATATTTGATTTAAATAAATTTGAAATTTTTGATCATCAAAATATAATTGCGTTGGGTTTAAAGTAACTCTTCCATATATAGAATTTATAATTGTGATAAATAAGCCAACTGAAATCATTGCTGATGTAATGAAATATTTATTAAGATAGACATGCCTATTTTCATTGTTAAAGAATAGTTTTCTAAAAATATATGGCAATAAAATAATATAATAGTTTGTGAATCTCACTAAAAAACATAAAGCAACTGCAAAGGGCATTAAGGCTATAAATAAATTTGTGTATTTTGAATTGTCTTTATATATATTTACAAAGATAAAAAATAAAAGCGAAATCGTAAATACTTCATAAACATGTGTCATACTGTATCTTTCGAACGAAAAATAACCTAGGCCAGATCCAAACATTACAATAAATATGAATATAAAATTTGGTTGCCTCTCTATTTTTTTTAAAGAAATAAAAAGTAAATTTGCTCCAAGTAAAAGATAAAAAATTGATGAAAATGAATATATCAGTATTTTATTAGAAATCTCGCTATTGAAAAAAATTTTATCAAACAAATTACCGATGAATAAAAAAGGAGATGATAGGATCCCAGATCCAACAAATCCTAAAGGTGCAACCTTATCCTTATATGTGTATGTCTCTGAGTGATTCTGAATTAGTTGATTCGAATAATCGAAGTCAAAATCTACAGCTATTGTGTAAGCGTGTGAGTAGTAATCAAAGTCATCACCACAGCAAATCAACTCATTTAATATTCTGTAATCAACTTTTAAAAATAGTAAAAGCAAAATAATAATAAAAATAGTGGGAGCGATTTTTGTTATTATTTTCATACCTTGATGATAATATTCTTTACTCTAGAAATTAATTAGAAAATTATATTTAAGTTTTATTTTGATCTAACAGATAAAAGATTAAAAAACAGAAAGTAAATAAAACTATTGGACTATCGAGTATAGGATCTAAGGAAGTTGTAATTAATGAAAATACAACTATAGAGAAATTCTTATTTTTGTAAAGTTTTATCAAAGCTAAAAAAAGTAAGTAAGAAATCAATATTAGATTAATTATTCCATACCTATAAAAAAAAGTTAAATAAGTATTATGAGCATTCCTTAAGGGTCTTATAGAATCTTGAGTCCCCGTGTAGCACTCTAAAGGTAGTTGATTTTCACTAATCAGCTTTGAGGGAATAGAGTATCCTATACCATTTCCAAAAAAAATATTTAATGCATCTGAATTTTCATTGTATAAAGTTTTCTTCCACAAATTAACCCTCCAAGTAATATTGTCTCCACAAAGATCTTCGTATGCTGTATTTCTAATTTGAATAAATTCGTTATAAATTGACAAAGCTTCATAATCACAAGGGTTAGTTCTCGATGTAGATTCTTGAAAACAATTGAAAATTATTTCATTGAAAATATCAGCAGAACCATATAAATTAACTATTTCATTGAATCTTATTATTACAGATCTAGTTGCATCAGTAACAAAACCCTGCTTTTCGGTCTGTGGAAAATAACCATAATTAAAACTTTTAAATCCGGACTGACTTTTTTCACAATTTTCCTTGTCTCTTTTAACTAATAGGTTTTCAACAAAACATGTAGCTGAATTTTCTCTGACTCTTCTTATGCCAACATCAGAACTTATGCCAACATCAGAATTTTCAGCTGAGACCAGAGTATTTATATCTGATTCATTATCTGTTATTACAAATGAGAAAGATAAACATATACCAATAAAAAGAAAAAATAAATCTTTGAAACCTAGGTTTTCTTTGTTTTCTACAAATAGTAAAAATACATAAATTATAGAGCCATATAGTACAGTTCTACTGTCAGACATATATAGCCCAAAGCATATACCTGGAAAAATTAAAATAAAACTAGATTTTAACCTACTATATTTAGTAAAGAAAAAAAGTAAAATTGAAAGATAGAATATTGCTTCGGTCGGTTTTAATGCAATTAGGTTAAGTGAAGGAATATTAAGATTTGTTAAATCTATTCCTAGAAAACTTTTAATAATCACTGATCTCTCAAAAGTGAAATCTAGAATTATATATATAGAATATACAACTAGAGAAAATTTGATAAAATTTTTCGAAATTTTTAATCTAAAATTCGAAAATTTATATATACAGTATATTATAACTGGATAAAGAATAGTTAAAGAATCTTGTCCTAGCTCGTTAATATCCCTAGTTTGAGCTGTGACAAAATGATAGAAAAGAAAAATAGAAAAGTACGATAATATAAATAATTCTTTTGAAGAGACAGTATTAGAATAGGGTTTTTCAATAAGAAAAATAGCAAAAAATAATAAAAGCATCAAAATAAAGTCCAAAGTAAAACCTGGCACATAAGGTATGTCTATTAGTGCAAAATTCTTTCCAAAAAGTGCAATAAAAAAGATTGAAAACAGTATTGAAAACTTATTAATAGTGTTTAAAGATTTAGTCATTTTCAAGTAAAAGCTTGACTCTTAATTTTAAAATTAAAAAGAGTGTTTTTGGTATATCAAAACTTATATTATATACACTTGGCCTAATCTCGTTTACAATTACTGGGGTTTCTTTAATCTTTTGTCCAGATCTTTCAATTCTTAACAATAACTCAGTATCAAACATCCACTGATCGGACTTAATCTTTTTCAAAATATTTATGTAAGCCGATTTTCTAAAAGCTTTCATTCCATGTGTGTCAGATAATTTTGTTCCAAAAATAATTTTCAAAATTAATGCATATATGCTTGATATTAATACTCTTGAAAATCCTCTATTGTCATTTGAGTCAGCAAGTCTCTTAGAGCCTATAATTGCTGAGTACTCATTATCCAGTGTTAGACATTCTTTCAAAAAATTTTCAGAAAAGTAATCTACATCAAAGATTACAACAAGTTCATTATTAGATTCAATTAGCCCATCTTTCAAAGCTTTACCATAGTTTGGTTTATTGCTTGAGATAAATTTGCATTCTTTTTTATCTTTTGAGATCTTATTCAACAATTCTATTGTTTTATCATTTGAACCATTTTCTGAAAAAATTATTTCAAAATCTAGTTTTGTATTTAAACAAAATGTATAAATTTGCTCCATTGAGTCAAATAGAATTTTTTCCTCATTATGAACAGGAATTAAAATTGAAAAATTTTTGAATTTATAATTCATAGATGAATTTTATTAAAATAAAAATTTTTTAACACTCTAAATAAAATAAATTAATATGTATAAAATTTATACATGAATACTGAATTATCAATATATGATAAATTATTTAAATTATTTAACTTATTTCTTCACTTAATGTATAAATTTTCTTATTTAATTAAAAATAAATGAGTGATTATTACATTCTTGGATCTGGGCCTGTAGGTTCAATTGTTTCTGCTTACTTACTTGAAAAAGGGTTTGCTGTTACAGTAATTGATAATTCAAATAATTTTGTTGAGGAACATGATGGTCAATTTATTAAAAAAAAAGTTAATGATGTTTTTTCGAAAAAATTTGTTACTTATTCAAAAGAAAAAAAAATCTTGCCAGTATCTTCTAGAGCTAAAGGAGGGTTTTCTGAGATTTGGGGAGGAACCCTTCATTTATTAGATAAAGAAGATTTTAATAATTGGTATTTTAAACAAGATGACTTTAGTAGTCAGTATGAATATATAATAAAAAAATTAAACATACCAGTAAAAATTAATAATGAAAATAATAAATATTTTGCATCTAGCTTAATTAAAAATTATGATGACGAAATAAATAATATATATTCGAAGCTAATAAATAATAAAGATAATATTAAAAAAAATCATATTTCATTTTCAAAAGCTTCTCTCTTTTTAAAGGAAGAAGATATCTGGAGTTCATCAAAATTATTAGAGGAATTAAGTGATAAGTATGGTGAAAATTTTCATTATATTCAAAATTACGAAGTTATTGATATAAAGGAAAACAAATCCCAAATAATCTTGTACTCAGATAAAGAAAAATATATTATAAACAATTCAAAACTTATCGTGGCAACAGGAGGTCTATCAAGTTCATATTTAGCAAGTAAGTTAATTATGAAGGATAATTTCAGGATTTCGAATAGTACATTAAAAGTATTTCCACTAATTTGGCTTGGTAAAAAGAGTAAAAAAAATTCTATAAATACATTTCCACAGTTATATTTTGACTTTAAAAGAAAAAATGAATTTACAATTAGAACACAACTTTATTCATTAAATAAAAATTTTATTGATACAGTTAATATTTCAGCAGTGACAAAAACCTTCCTTAAGGGAGTCTCTAAGCTTTTTAGAAACAGAATATTTATTTTGTTTAGTTACAGTCATTCAACTAAGTCAACTTATTTTGATTTTAAAATTAAAAACGAAAAAATTTATTTAGACAATATTAATAAAATTAATAGCAAAGATATTTGGTTTGTATACTTTAAGCTTATAAAAATATTTTTTAACACATTAATTTTTCCTTTACCTATTACAAAAAAATTTAATGAATATGGTAGTTTCCATATAGGTTCATCATATATACAAAAAGATAAATTAAACATTAAAAATAATGAATCAAATAAATTTGGTCAATTAACTGAGAATTCGAATATTCATTTTGTTGACTCAGCGGTAATGCCAGACATACCTTCTGGTCCTGTTACGTTTACTTCAATGGCTTTGGCATTAAAAGTTATTGATAAAATAATATAATGAATATTTTATTAATTGGTGGAACAGGATATATCGGAAGATTATTGGAAAGTCTCCTGAAGGAAAAAAACTTTAAAGTTTTAAATATTGGTAGGAGTACAGATAAAAATTATCAAATTGGTAAAAAAATTGACAACTCTTTATTTGATAATATAGATATCGTTTTTTATCTAGCCTGGGAGTTCAACACCAGGATAGAGAATTACAATACGATGAATGTCGAATCATATAATAATGTCGTAAATATTTGTAAAAAAAAGAAAATAAAATTATATTTTTTTTCAACAATATATGCTTCTACAAAAAGTATATCTTTATATAACAAAGCAAAAGCAGAATGTGAGAAAATTACAATAACAAATAATTACCCTGTAGTCCGTTTAGGTTCAGTAATAATTAGTAATGAAAAAAATCAAAACTATAGTTTTTATGAGAATATATATAGCTTTGTTTGTAAATATAAAGTATTTCCAATAATTTATCCAAATAAAAAAGCATTTTATAAAACCTCAGAAGAAGATTTTAATAGATTTATAAAAAGCTTTATTAACTATAAAAATAAAATTTATACTGTAGCTGAAAAAAAACCTAGAACTTTACGCAATTTAATTAATATAAATGATAAAAAAATAATATATATTCCAATACCTTGGCAGATTTTATTTTTAGTATTTAAAACTTGTGAACTAATTATTAGAGATTTTAAATTTAGATCTGATAGTATTTTGTCTATTTGGGCTAAATGATTATTTTTTGTAATTTATATAGTTATCTAAATTAATTCCTAGCCAAAATAAAATTAGATGGAATGAATTTAATATATATCTATAAGATGATTCATACTCCACATCTTTCCATATAAAAACATATAGAATTACTACAAAAATAAAATTAATAAACAACACAAAGAATGTAAGGTTTGAAGAAAAACTAGTATTTTTTGTAAATAAGTTATTTATAAAAAATATAAAAGCTATAAAAACTACATAACTTAAAGGTTTATCGGAAAAGAACTGGTTTACTATGTTTATAAAATTTTTATAATTTATGTCATTAAATACAAGAGAAAAATTAATTTCTGATATTAAATCACTTCTAGAAATATTTGGAAGCAAGAATTTATAATTTAATTCATTCAATATAACTGTTAAAAAAGAAACTAAGACTAGAATATTTTGTTTTTTGTAAAAGCTGATAATAAATATTATAAAAAAAACAATTATATTAATAAAAAATTTAGAGTGATAAAGCTGACTTAGTAAAATGAATGCAGTAATTATTCTATAGTCAATTTTTTTTGAATTATTAGTTTCTAAAATTTCAACAAATAGAATCCCAAAGGTTAAACTTAAAATACTTTCACCCATTAATGAATTTACAAACAAGTAACTCAGCCATTCGCTATTCAAAATTAGAATTGAAAATATAAATATTATAAAAAACTTACTGAACTTGGAAATTTTTATTTCGTAAAAAAATAAAAGAGACAAAAAGAATAAAAAATAAGTGGTAGAAGGTACAAATTTATAAGTTTGTAATAGAAAACCGTCAAGGAAAATAGTTGACTGAATATGGCTTATTAATAGGCCAGCACCCTCTCTTGCTGTGTTGGTAGATAATAAATAAAAATAATTATTTGCACTAATAGCTTCAACCCAAGGCAGCCACATAGACTTCATGTCTCCTTCAGTTTTTACTTTTGTAATTATTTCTTCAAAAAATATAAAGTTATATAGAAATAAAGTTATTTTCAATAAAATCAAAGCTACCACTTTTTTAATTGGTTGTTTTTTTAATATAAATATAGAAATCCAAATAAGATTTATAGTCAAATATAAGATTTCGAAACTTAAATGTTTTGTTACAAAAAGAAAAATATTATCAATTATAAAAAAAGAAAAAAAATAAATTATTAAGCCGTAACTAACCCTATCTAAGCTAAATGTTTGAGAAATAAAGTAACCGAGATAAAAATAAAAAACTGTAAACAAAATCGTTGAAATTACAATTAATAATCCTGACTTTGAAAAAGATATACCGATTTTTCCTGAATAAATGTTTAAAACAAAATTTAAGGATAAAGGAAAAGCAAGAATTAAAGCAAATATTTTGGGGCTAATTTTTTTAGTGTTCATAATTTATAATTAGATTTTAGTTTTACAAAACAAATCTTATACATAATTTTTATTTTACTCAAAGTTATTGGGCCTTTTATTAATGTTATTAAAGTTATATTATGCAACTTAGTAGATTGTTACTATCAAATAGAATACAGAATCAAACAATAGGTAGTTATGTATAAAATATTAAAAAAATATTCAACGAGAAATATTTCTTTAGTATTTGTTTTATTTAACTTGATTATTAGGATTCCCAGCTTGAATAATGATATCGCTCCATATTTTTTTGTTTGTGATGAAGGAATATATTTTGGAGAAACTTACCATATGTTAGTAAAGCAGAGCTATGTTCAGAAATCATTTAGAGCAGGATTTGTTAATATTTTTCCAGTTTTGGTACCGTTTAAAATTTTTACTTTAATTTTTACAGAAGGATACATAAATCCTGAGGTACTATTGCTGGCTGGGCGTTTTGTTCTACCAGTATTCCTTAGTTCCTTTTCTTTATTTTTTATAGACTTATCTTTAAAGGAACTAAATTCAAAAATAAAAAATAGTGAAAGAGCTTTATATCTTTCAATTATCACTTTTTCAAGTTACTTTTTTTCTCAGAGTAGACTCTGGTATCCGGATCATTATCAAATATTTTTTACAACAATCATTATTTTTCTTTTACTAAGAATTAACAATCAGAAAAAATTGAATTTTAATTTATATTTTTTGATATTGTCTTTAATTTGTTTAGTTGGTGTTAAATATAGTGGAGCGATATTGACAATGCTTATTCTACCAATCTTAATTTACCTTTTTGTAAATTCGTTGGAATATAAAAATTCAAATAATGTTTTGTTGCTCGCAACTCAGTATGGACTATTTTCATTATTTTTTGCTTCTTTATTTAATTTCAGTATATTTTTAAATTTTGAAAAATTTATATATGATTACAATGCAAATCTTTCAACTTATGGTCCATCTACTTTAAGTTTCCAAGGGTTTAATTATTATTTTATATTCCTCTTCTTAGTTCCTTTTTCATTTTTTTCACTCCCATTTATTATTATTGCAATACATAAGTTGATTAATAAAAGAGAATATTTTTTAATATATTTATTACTTATTGTTCCAACGTTAATATGTGTATTTTTGGGAAGTTTTGGGGTTTTAGTTAATAGAAATATAAATTTTTTGATTCCATTTTCTTTATTGCTTTTGTCAATCGGGATTAATAAGAATTTATATACACAGAAAAAAAATTATACATATTTGTTAATAATTTTAATATTATTTTTTCAAATAGGTACATTTTCTAACACCTTAGTAGATGATTTCAAGGTTGACTCTAGGGTTGAAGCAGAATTATGGATAAAAGAAAATATTGCTGATAGTAATTTAATTGAATTTGGAGTTAATGAATTTTGTACAGGAGAATCACCAGTGCAACAATACGCAAAAGTAACATATGATCACGATTTCAAGAAAAACTTTGACTATTATTTAATAAATGATTACTGGGATTCTTTAGCAACTAGAACTCTTCCACAAAAAAATATTTTATTTCAAGCAAATCATAAAAATACCCATTTTTATTATTTAAACTATAGAAATTTAATAAATGAAAATATCTTTAACTTCGAAAAAAATTATGTAACTCCATTGAACTATAAAGTTATCAAAGTTTTTGAAGGTAATGGACCTACGATGATTTTATATGGAAAAATAAATAATTAAAAAAATAACCCTAGTTCTCTTTTTTAAAATACTTTAGAGAAAGCTCAAGAAAAAGACGAAATGTTTCAAATATGCCATAAGTGAATAGAAGAGATGCTATCGATATAATTTTCAGATTAAATTCTTGATTTATAAAACCAAAGCTATTGCTGCTCCAATATAAAATATCAACAAAATATAAAATAGTTCCCATTATTAAATACAATATTCCAAAATTGCTGTATGAATTGCTAATTTGAGTTTTATCTATATATTCCGGAAAAAGCCCACCAGTTATTTTTAGCATGCTTTTTAATATTAATGTTACTAAAACTGCATTTTCAAAAACATTAACTGCTCCCAAGGAAAATTGTATGTTAGCAAATGTAAAAGGTGTGAATAATAATGATGCAACATAAAGTGGTAGAAATAATGAGAGTATTAAATTAAAACTTTTATTAAACAATTTTAAAAAGCTATATGTCATCATTAAATATAAATGTCTTAAGCCATCTCTAAATGGTTTAAGGTGAGGTTTTCTTGGGTAAATTGAGATATTTAATGTTGTTGGTACTTCGGTTATTTTTAAATTCACTAATGAAGATTTTGCAATCATTTCGGTTGCAAATTCCATTCCTGTAGATTTTAGATCCATTTTTTCATATGCAGACTTAGTGAAACCTCTTAAACCACAATGAAAATCATTAATGTCTGAATTGAATAATTTCTTGGCAATAAAACTTAAAATAGGATTTCCTATGATTTTATTTAAGACAGGCATAGCACCTTTTTCTACACCACCAAGAAATCTATTTCCAATTACTAAATCATACTCTTTATTTAATTTATTTATGAATAAAGGTATATCTTCAAAATTGTAAGTTGAATCTGAGTCACCCATAATAATATAACCTCCAGAAGCAGCATTGATCCCACCCCTAAGTGCTGAACCATATCCTTTTTCAGCAACATTAACGATTTTTGCTCCAGCTCTTTTAGCAATTTCTATGGATTTATCTGTTGAGCCATTGTCTGAAACAATTATTTCTCCATTTAGTCCAGATTTTGCAATTCCAATATTTGCTTTTTCAATACAATACAATATAGTTTTTTCTTCATTTAGACAGGGGAGAATTACTGAGATCAAATTATTTTCCATATTTTCTCCAAAATGTTCTATATACCATTATAAGTTAAATTACCTTAATTACATGATGTCTTCTAGGTAGGCGATTTAATTTTATTTATTAAAAACAACACCTGTTTCATCATCACAATAAATTAAGTTATTTTTTTTGGCTTCCTCTATGTAATATTCATTAGCAGGGTTTTCCGTATGAGGATAAAAACATTTATTTGTATCTTGATCAATTAAATATTCTGCAGGCTCAC
>MDSV01080419.1_pt1 | contig 27342 bp, 17 predicted proteins | sample 810851 | NCBI WGS metagenome assembly MDSV01 (sample SAMN05326640, study PRJNA326480) | marine metagenome | isolation source: seawater | place: Atlantic Ocean: North East | collected 2012 | reverse complement strand
GGCGGTGAGCGCGGGAGCGCGCGGGTGGCGGAATGCCAAAGGAAGCGCTCTACGTGCGCGGCGTCTCCGCGCGGAATACGGATTCCCCCGAGGTCCTCGCGAAAGGTCGCGGAGTCAGAAAGAAAGGTCGTGGAATCAGAAACGGGTCGTCGTCCGCGGTTGGCGCGGGGACGAACTGGACGTACCTGGCGACGTCCTGCCCTAGGCCGTCCATGGTTCCGCTCTGAATCAGCTTCGCGCGGTCTGAGGTTTGCGCGCCGGTCATCATCTTGGCCGACGGGAGCGCGCGCGACACTGGGCCCCGCGCCCGCGACCCGACGGAAAGCGCGCGAAAGGGCACGCCGGGGACCTCGGCACCGTCCGTCCGTCGTCTGGTCGATAACGAGTGATTCGGTGCGACTCTTCGCGAACCTTTCAGCCATCGCGATCGAACGGAGATCAGACCGCGTTTGAAAGTCAGTCCGAGGAATGTTGACCGATCGATCGAAACCGAGGCTCGACGGTGATTTTCGCGAACGCCAGATCACCCACCGGAGCGCAGATCCTGGAATTTCTCCTTCACGATTTCGAAAAAAATCCGGGTCGAGAACCGAACAGGAAACCACGACTCCACGAGTGCACGACGGGCGCGCGACTCGGTCGTCGTACCGTTTACGCGACGCCGTCGCTGCGTTCGTCAGAGCGAGTCGCGCGAGGCTTGTCTCGAGTCTCTGCGGCGCGCGCGCGCGTGACGACCGTTATGGCGGACGCGCGCGCGACCATGGAGAGGCTCGCTCGGCTGGCCAAGGCGCAGGTGCGCTTCGACCCCGCGCGTCGCCCGGAAGAAAGCGGGCACCCCCCGATTCGGCGTGTTTGAGACAGCTGTGTTCGTATCCGCGTCCTGACGCCCTCCCCCTTCATCGCGCGCAGATGGACGCGTTCGAGTCCCGCGAGTGGGACACCGCCGAACGCGTGATCGTGGAGATCAAGGACCTGCTCTCGAAGCAGGTTCGGCTCAACCCCCCCGACGCGGTGGCGCTCAACCCGTTCATCGAGCAAGCCGACGCGGATCTCGCCGAGGCGCGGCGCAACAAGCGCTCGGCGCCCGCGCCCGCCGCGCCGCCGGTGCGCGCCTCGCACTTGCGCGCCTCCCTTCCCGGGCCCGAGCGCAAAGCCGCGAGACACGACTGGGGCGCGACGGCGCGCGCGCGGGAGAAACCGTTCGGGAGCGACGACGACGACGACGACTTTTGCGTGGTTGACCCACCCAGCCGAGTCGAGGCTCTCGCGCCGAAGAACCTCGGCGGGCCGCAGAGGGCGGTCAACCGAAGAGGAGGTTCCCAGCGGGCCGGCGGTTCTCGCGCCGAAAACGCCGAGAACGCCCACGTCACCGCTCGCGCTTCGCCTCCGCGCCGCGCCGGGTTCGTCAGCGCGGGCCACAGGCTGGATGCCGAGAACGCCGAGAAGGGCGTCGGGCCGGCGCCGCGGCGCAACTCGAACGTCGGCGCGGACCGGAACGGGTTCGTGCCTCCGTACGTGCGCAAGGCGTTCGGTCCCGGTTCCGGCGGCGGCGGGGGTGGGCAGACGGCGAAGAAGAACCGCGCGGGCGGGGCGGCGCACGACGGGAGAGGGCGCGCGGGCGAGCCTGATCCTTCCGCGGACGAGCCTCCCTTTTGCGAGGCGACCATGCGGCGCTTGAGCCCCAACGGGGAGCCGATTCCCGAGACGCTGTTGAAGATGGACCGCGACATCGTCGACCGCGTGGTGGCGGAGATTTTGGAGGCGCCCGCGACGATCACGTGGGAGAACATCGCGGGTTTGGAGCACGCGAAAGCCGCCGTGCAGGAACTGGCGGTGTGGCCGCTGATGAAGCCCGAGCTGTTCCGAGGGGCGCGCGCGGTGCCGCGCGGACTGCTGCTTTTCGGGCCGCCCGGAACGGGCAAGACCCTCATCGGGCGCGCGGTGGCGTCGCAGTGCGGAGCGACGTTTTTCAGCATCAGCGCCTCTTCGTTGACGAGCAAGTGGATCGGCGAGGGCGAGAAGATGGTGCGCGCGCTCTTCGCCGTCGCGGCGGCGTGCGAGCCGGCGGTGATCTTCGTTGACGAGATCGACTCGTTGCTGTCGGCGCGCAAGTCCGACGGCGAGCACGAGAGCTCGCGGCGGATGAAGACGGAGTTCTTGGTGCAGATGGACGGGTTGGGGGGCGACGAGGGGCGGATGCTGCTCGTCGGCGCGACGAACCGCCCGCAGGAGCTGGACGACGGCGCGCGCCGGCGGCTGGCGAAGCAGCTGTACATCCCGTTGCCGTGCGCCGCTGCGCGCCGCGCCATGGTGACAAACATCTTACGCGCTGACGCGTCCGTGGCGCACGCGCTGTCCGACTCGGACCTCGAGACGATCTGTGCCAAGACGGAGGGGTACTCCGGGTCGGACATGAAGCACCTGACGCAGGAGGCCGCGCGCGCGCCCCTGCGCGAGTTATTCAGCCGCGCCGCGAAATCGGGCGAGGGCTTCGGCGCGGCGGCGCCGATCCCGTCGCCGAGCACGATGCGCCCGATCAAGCTCGCGGACTTCAAGCGCGCGTCGAAGCAGGTCCGGCCCTCGGTGACGCGCGCGGACATCGAGTTCCACGAGCGGTGGAACCGTGAGCACGGCGCGATGAGCGGCGGGGTGGACGGCGAGGAGGAGGAGGATGACGACGACGAGTGGTAAAAACGCGCGCGCGTGAACGTCGCGACGTTTCGAGACGCGCGAGGGAAACGAAGACGACGACTTCCCGTTCAAGACGGCACCGCCTTGAGAAAGCGCAACACCCGCACGAGCAGCTCCAGACTTTTGAGGTCGTTCGCGTCGACAAACTCTTTGGGCGTCGCGCCGTCCACCGCCGCCCACTCGAACGCCTCGGCGAACGCGCGCGCGGCTTTTCCCGACTCGACGTCCGCCTGGGAAAACGCGGGGAAGTGCGCGGAGACGACGTGCTTCGTCGCGTCGCCCCAGTCGGCGACGATCGCGTCGACCCACTCCCGAACCGCGGCGCGATGGTGCTGAAACACCACCGAGAACACGATGGGCGAGACGGCGAACCGCCCCTCGAGCCCCGCGAACGAGTCCGCCGGTTGTAACACGTTTCGCGCATCCGGCGCGATGAAGAGCGAAAACAGCGCCATTCGTTGCCACCCCGTTCGTTCGCACAGCTCCGGGGTTTCCACGCGGTCGCACTCGACCCCGGGAAGATCGCGCCCGCCGCGGTAGTTCCCGAACCGCAGCAGCGAGATGGTGAACCCGTCCTCTGCGCCGAGGTCCCGGAGCGCCTCTTTCGGGATCGCCTTCGGCGGTTCCCGGGCGACGAAAACCGCCGCGTCGGTGACGAGCATCGCGCCCGAGTCTCTGTGCAGAAACGCGGCTTCGCAGTACGTGTACTGGTTCCAGAACAGAGGCGGCAGACGCAGCAGCTTGGTGTCGATCTCGTCCCGCCAGGGCATCGACGAGCCGTCGGCGTCCAGCTCGCCCGCGGGGAAGATCCCGAAGAACTGGTTCGGCAGGTTCACGGGGAAGGAGAACTGGCCCGGCGCGACCCACACCTGCGCCTTCGGGAACCGCCGCGAGAACGGACCGACGAAGATCTTGTGCTCGTACTGCGTGGTCGCGAGCACGACGTACGCGACGTCCACGGCGCGCGTCGCGTCCGCGTCGTCGCCCGTCGACGCCGAACCGCAGCGCTCGGCGAGTAACTCCAAGCACTCCGCCGTGGGCGCGATCGGGTCGTGGACCCACAGCCGTCCGTCGCGGAGCTTCACGACGGTCATCACCACGCTCGTGCTGACGCCCAGCCCGAGCCCGATGCCCTGCTCTTGCTCGAACGTCCACACCCGGCCGGGAACGAGCGTCTTGGCCACGGTTCGGCGGCTGAGCAGAGGCGTCAGGGGGAAGGGGAACCCGGTGACGTTGAGATACCGACGCTTCGCGGGTGCGGGGTCGTCATCCTCGGGAGCGGCCCCGTCGCCGCTCGCCGAGACGCGCCAGCCGCGGGACGAGCGAGGAGACGCGCGCCCCCCCCCCGCGCGTGTCGACGCAACGCGCGGCGCGACATGCGCCTGCGCGAGACGCGACGCCGCGTGCATCGGGTGTGACGCACACGACGGTCATCACCCCGTCTTCTGTGGAGGAAGACTTCACGAAACTTCGCGCGCCGGTACCACGGTACGAGACGACGCGAGACCCGCGCGCGGGACCTACAAGTACGGCGCGCTCACTATTCATAACCGCTACTACTACGCTACGTACGGCGATGAAGAGTTCGCGAGACCGTGCGCTAGAAGAACCAGCTCCCGAGACTCTTTCCGTCCGCGTCTTTGGCCTCATCCGCGGCTGCGGGTCGCTCGGGCGGATGCGCTCGCGGCGTTTCTCGCGGCGCCGCGAATATCGGCGGCGCCGAAGCGCGCACCGTCTCGACGTCCCCCGCGCGTCGCGCGAGCGACTGCAAACGCCCGCGAGACGCGCCGACGCCTCGCGACGGTTTCGTTTTTCGCGCGGTCGAACCGGTCACGCCTCGCCCGGTATTCACGCTCGATCCGTTCGCGCTCGCGTTCGCGTTCGCGTTCGCGTTCGTTCGTCCGTCCGAAAGCGCGCCGTCGCGACCGACGCTCGCGGCGCGCGCGGGTCTCCGCCGCGTCCTCTTCGCGTCGCGGACATCGCCCGAGTTCGAGCCGGAGCCGTCCTCTCGCGCCGCCGCGTCCGTTTCGATTCTCGAAACCCGATTCTCGCCTTCGTCGTCGCTGAGAAAGTCCCTCTTCGAGAGCCCGACGACGCCGCCTCGCGTGTGTTGATATCCCCCGTTGCTGGCGCGCACGCGGTCCCAGAGCTCGCGCTCGAGAGGGGCGTCGCGCCAGCACGAAGCGCACGCCGCGGATGGGCAGTCGCGCAATCGCGCGCCCCCGCCGTCGCGCGCGGCGCCGCTCTTCCCCGAGCGCCGCCTGCGCCGCTTCCCGCAGTCGCACTCGCCCCCGTACTCGCGCGGGATGTCCCTCAGGTCCAGGTCCTCCAGCAGCGCCTCGCGCGCGCTCTGCGTGTCCTTGCAGATGCGCACGCGCGCCATGGTCCGCGCCGAGACCATTGGCGAAAAAACCGCCCACAGCGCGTTGAACGCGGCGGGCGGGTTGACGATGACCACTTTGTGCACGCGCTCCGGGAACGCGACGGAGGAGACGTGCGCCATGGCTTTCAGAAACACGTACGCCTCGTATCCGGTGTCCGACAGATCCAACCGAGACATGTCCACGATGCGCAAGATGCGTCCACGTGGAAACGCCCGAGCGTCGATCTTGTCGAACGCGTGGCTCATGATGAACGACACGTGCTCGACGACGGCGCGCGTCGGATCGGCGAACCCGCGCTTCCTGAGTTCGGCGAGCAACCGCGGAAACTGACCGGGTTTCTCCAACTGCACGGCGAAGCCCTGCTTCGTGGTGGCGTGGAACGCGTGCGGGTAGTGCGCCTTGACGATCTCGAACGCCGGCTTCGCTCGGTCCAGAATCGTCGACACGTCGTGCTCGACGTACCACTCGCACCAGCCCACGTGTTTGTCCCGAAGCTTCTTCGCATCCCCTTTAGCCGCTTCCGACACGCGACGGTCGGGGGGGAGAGACAGGAGGTCCGAGAGCGCCTCGTCGCGCCGTCGGCCTCGTGTCGCGCCGGTCGCGGATCTCGGCGCGCATAGGGTGGGCTCGCGCGCGTCCTCGCCGAGGATCGCCCTCGCGACGAACCCAACGACCGCGAGCGCGCTGGCGATGAGGCCCTTGCCGAACACCCAAAACACCGTGTCGAGGAACTTCACCACGCCGTGCAACGCGATGAACGCGAGCTCGCCCCCGGAGGACATCGCGCTGTCGCGCGCGCCGCGAGGCTCACGCCACGCGCAAAAGAACTCCGAGGCGTCCTCCGCGCGCGACGACGGGAACGGGCGCGCACGCCGTCTGTCCTCGGGTCAGCGGACGCGTCAGCGGACGCCGAGGAACTGACGCTCGGGTCGGCATTTGTTTTACTGTATGGATTTTCCCCCGATACCAGGTTTTTCACCCTCGATGCCGGCGGCTGCTGCTCGCGAGACGAGACACCAGCCTCGGCCGGCCGCCTCGGTCTTTCCCGCGCGCGCCGACCTCGGGTCCCGCCGCGCCGCTCCCTTTGTCAACGGCCCCGACTCGCGCTCGCATCGGAGAAGCCCTTGAAGGAGAAATGGAGACCATTCCCGCGAACCTCCCCCGCGGCGAGGTACGGAGCCGCCCCCGACCTGCCAAGATCCGCACCGGTTCCCGCTGTCCTGCTCGCCCCTCGCGAGCGATCGCCGCTCACCTCGCCGCCCTCCCCTCCCCCTCGCAGGATGGTTACGTCAAGTGGGACCAGGTCGACATCGACTCCCTGAAGCTCCCCGCGGGCGACGACATGGGAATCGTCAGGTGCGTCGAGGGAAAGCGCGGTTCACGCGCGCGCGATCGCGAACCCCCGCGCGGACGCGCTCGACCCTAAAACGCGACCCTAAGCCTCGTTCTGCGAGACGACGGATGGCGAATCTCGCGAAACGAACGCGCCTGTTTCCGACGCGCGCGCGAACCCTCCCGTCGCCCGTTTCTGACCCGCGCGCGAACCTCTACTGCACCGCGACCACTAGCGACGACGAGGACGTGAACGTGGAGGAGGTGAAGACCGAGAGCGGTTTCGCGAACGTGGTCGTGGTGGACAACCTCCCCAAAGTGCCGAGTGCGAAGGTGGAGAAGCTCTCGACGGTGTTGCGGAAGATCTTCGGGCAGATCGGCGCGATCCGCGAGGGCGGCCTGCTCATGCCCATGGGCGCGGACGGCACCACCAAGGGTTTCGCGTTCGTGGAGTTCCACGGCGCCGCCGAGGCGCAGGCGGCGCGCGAGCAGACGGACGGGTACAAGCTGGACAAGGCGCACGTCTTCAAGACGTCCGCCTTCGACGATTTCGCCAAGTTTGAGCGCGTGCCGGACGCGTACGAGCCCCCCAAGCCCAAGCCGTACGCCGCGAAGGAAAACACCCAGTCGTACATGTTGGACGACCGCGGTCGGGACCAGTACGCGATTCGGTTCGGGGACAGCACGGAGATTCACTGGAACGACGCGCAGAAACGAGAACCTGTGGAGGTGTACAAGCGCGACTTTTGGACCGAGTCGTACGTGCAGTGGAGCCCGCGCGGGAACTTCCTCGCGACCGTGCACAGGCAGGGCGTCGCGCTGTGGGGCGGCGCCGGTTTCGTGCGCTTCCAGAAGTTCTCGCACAACGGCGTGCAGTTCATCGAGTTCTCGCCGTGCGAGCGCTTCCTCGCCTCCGGGTCGACGCACGACGAAGGGCGCGAGGCGACGGTTTTGGTCAACTTTTTCGACACGCGCAGCGGCGCGAAGCTCCGGTCGTTCCAGGGTCCCATCTCCGAGTTCGCCGCGGGGGGCGGCGCGCGCGGTGGTCTCACCTGGCCGGTGTTCAAGTGGGCCGGCGCGTCCGACAGCGGCGCGTTCTTCGCGCGCATGAAGAAGGACCAGATCTCCGTGTACGAGGCGCCGGAGATGACGCTCGTTGACAAAAAGTCAATCACCCTGGAAGGGGTCACCGACTTCTGCTGGTCGCCCGCGGACCCGATTTTGTCCGTGTTCCAGCCCGAGCAGGGCGGCGGCAACCAGCCCGCGCGCGTGTCGCTGATCCAGCTCCCGAGCAAGAAGGAGCTGCGCTCGAAGAACCTGTTTTCGGTGTCGGCCGTGAAGATGCACTGGCAGCAGAGCGGCGACTACTTCGCCGTCAAGGTTGACCACCACACCAAGTCCAAGAAGAGCATCTACAGCGGCTTCGAGCTGTTCCGCGTGAAGGAGCCCAACTGCCCCATGGAGGTGCTGGAGCTGCCCGATAAGAACCAGAAGATCGTGGCGTTCGCGTGGGAGCCCAAGGGCCACCGGTTCGCGGTGATCCACGGCGACGGCGCGCGTCCGGATGTCTCGTTCTACACGATGATCGACAAGGACTCCGCCATCAACAAGGTGAAGCTCATCGGGACGCTCAAGAACAAAACCGCCAACCACCTGTTTTGGTCGCCGACGGGCGGGACGATCGTGCTCGCCGGTCTGAAGACCATGAACGGCCAGTTCGAGTTCTTCAACGTGGACGAGATGGAGACGATGGCCAGCGCGGAACACTTCATGGCCACGGACGTGGAGTGGGACCCCACCGGACGGTATGTCACCACCGCCGTCACCAGCGTGCACCAGATGGAGAACGGGTTTCACGTCTGGACGTTCAACGGCGTTCTTTTGTACAAGCACGGGCGAGAGCGGTTCTACCAGTTCCTGTGGCGGCCGCGCGCGCCCTCGCTGCTGGGCGCGGAGAAGGAGGCGGAGATTGCCAAGAACCTCAAGAAGTACAGCAAGCGCTTCGAGGAGCTGGACGACAAGATTCGCAACGCGCAGGACTCGCACCTCGCCGCCGAGAAGCAGGGCGTCTTGGACGAGTGGAACCGGTGGGTCGCCGCCAAGAAGGCGGCGTTGGAGACGCCGGAGCACGTCGCCAAGGTGGAGGCGCTCATGCGCGTGCGGTACCCCGGCTGGAAGCCCGGAGAGGACGCGGATGTCGTCGAGGAGCAGGTAGAGGTAGAGGAGATCCTCTCGGTGGAGGAGGAGCCCTACGTCGGGGGGATGATGTGATTTGATTCTCGCGCCTACGCCGCCTTTGCCGCCGCTCCCGCTCCGCGAGCCGACTCACCGCCCTCCCCTCTTCGGAACCGTGCACCACCCGTCCTCGTCCGGCTCCGGCTGGCCGCGTCTGCCGCCGGTGGTCATTTCGTCCACGTCGGGGTCGTGTTTCATGGAGAAGCCGTCGAGGCCCGCCGCGAGATCGTCCGCGTCCATCGCGTCGCCGTCGGAGCCGCTCTCGTCGCCGCCGCGCGTCTCGCCCGGCGGCGCCGCCGCCGCGCCCGCCGTCCACCGCCGGTCCGCCTCTTCGCGCTGGCACCGCTCCAGGTGTTCCCGCGGCAGGGGCTTCGCGCACACGTCCCACGCGAGCGCGTAGTTCCCCTCCGCGACCTGCTCGTACATCTCGCAGGCGATCTTCGCCACCTCCCGGGGCGACCCGTCCTCGCACTGCACGCAAAAGTCGTCGCCCAGAATCTCCACCAAGAGCTCCTCGAGGTCCTCGGCGTACTTTCCGGCGCGGCGGCGCAGGAACCAGTGCTCCAGCTCCTCGAGCATCGCCGTGGCTTTCTGCGCGCTCTCCGCCCCGCCCCACTCGTTGAGGACCGCAAGCTGCAGCGCGGTCCAGCGGTTGAGAATCCCGGCGAGGCCCTCGCAAAACGCGGCGGCGTGCTCATCCGGCATCTTGGTCACTGCGACGGTCGACGGCGGTTCGTGACGGGTCAGCGGCGGAAAGCGGCGGCGGCGGCGACGCGCGGGGAGGGGCTGGCGCGGACGTCGAGGCGGTCGCGAGCCGAGCGGGCGTCCGGTCGCGGGCGCGCGAGCAGAGCGCTTCGCCGGCGCGCGTTCGAGTTCCGGACCCGAACGGAGAGCGGGCTGGTGCGCGTACCGTCCCGCATGAGCAGCGCGCGCGCCTCAGCGGCCGAGGTTGGCATCTTCGCCGCGGGGCCCGACACGCCAACCCTGTGGCCGCTGCGCAGGCGCATCTCGTCGGTGGTGCCCACCTTGGTGCCCAGCCGGGTGATCATCGTGCTCGCGCGCGTGCGTCGCCTCGAACGGGAACGGAAGCGAGAGCCGGCGCGGCGGGCTCGGCGCGCGACTGCAGTGCGGCGTGTCGGCGCGAGACGCGCGACGGAGCGGCGCGTCTCGGACGAGGCGGAGGTGGTAATCCAGTAAATCTCGGGGAAGGACTGACATGACTGAAGGACGAGGATTCACACTTGGCAGACTCTGAGTCGAGAAAAACAGAACGACTTCTCGATGTGATCACAACGCGACGACGGCGACGACCACCCCGACGACGAACGACGCCAACGAGAGCGCCGCGGAAGACCCACCGGGTTGCTTCAGCGCGTCCGCGATGGCTTTGGGCATGTTCCCCCAGGCGAACTTCGTGGCGTCGCGCCATGTGCGCTTGGACTCGGCGCGGCGCGCCCTGTGCCCCTCCGGGTCGAGCCGCTTGATGCACGCCTCGACGTGCCTCAGCCGCGTGGAGGTGAGGAACACGCCCTCCAGCCGGCACTCGGGGCACTTGTCCCGCGCGCGCCACGACTCGGGCTCGGCCGCAGCCTCGCCCGCGGCGACGCGCGAGACGGTCTCCCGGCCGCGCAGCGAGACCGCCAGCGAGGTGCCCCTGTGGTCCAGCACGCCCGCCGCGCGGAGCAGGCAGTCGCGGCAAAACACGTGCCCGCACTCCAGCCCGACGGGCTTGTACAGCGTGTCGAGGCACACGCCGCACGTCGGCGCGTCGGCGTCGAATCGCGCGTCGCGAGAGGGCTCGGCGTGGCCCTCGTCGCCGCGAGATGAACCGATCATCTCGCTCGCCGAGCCGAACGAGGAAGACGGGTACGTCCCGAACGAACGCTGTCTCGGCGGCGCGTCGTCGTCTTCTTCTTCGCTTTTTTCTTTTTCGTCTCGCAGACTGGTGTTCCACACCGGCCCGTCCTCCCCCTCGCGCAGCATTCCCGCCACCGCCCGGAGCTCCATGGTGACGGGCGAGTGCAGCATCTGGTACTCGGACCGTTTCCAGTACGCCGCGAGCGCCTTACGGCCGCGCGCCGACGCGTTGGTCTTGTCCCACTTTTTCAAAATCTTTCGCAGCGCGGTGGCGTTGAGCTCCGCCCACCGCAGGCACTCGCGCGCCTCCGTGGTGGCGTCGATGTGCAGCCCGCGCAAGTCGGGCGCGTCCTGCGACGCCTCCACGAAACGCCTGCCGAGGCGCACCGAGGGCTGGTCGCGCCGCGACATTTTTGGCGCGCAGTGCATGCCGGAAACGAGCGAGTCGCGCGCGCCGGAGAGAAACGAAAAAGATTTACCGGCACCGGCGCGGGATTTTCCGTACGCGCCGTTCTTCGCGGGGGATTTGCCCCCGAGCGGCGCGCGCGTGAGGATCTTGAGCGTCCACCCGAAGTACGCCTTGGACGCGGCGGTCATCTCGCGCTCGAGCTCGGCGTAAAACGCCGCCGCGCACCGCTCGCACGCGCCGTCTTCGTTTTCGTTTTCGTTTTCGTCCGAGTCGGCGTCGCTCTCGCGTTCGTCCGACGTCGGGCTCGTCTCCGAACGTCGCGCGGAAAACCGCGGGTCCCGCTCCGTCCCCGCGTCGTTTCCGGTGGGTCGTTCGGTCCGCTCGTCGCGGGCGAACGTCTCCAGGTTCGCGTTCGACACGGAGACGTCCCCGCGACCGTCGTCGCCGAGGGGAACGTCCCGCGGAGACCCCGCCCCGTCGCGCACGCCCGTCGGATCTCGGGGCGCGCGCGTCGTTTCATCCGCCCCGCCGCACGTGCACCGCCGCAGCTTCTTCAAGCGCCTGAGGGAGGAAGGCGAGCGGGTCGAGCGAGGGTCAGAAGACGGTTCGCGAGCGCGCGTCGCGTCGTGGAGCGTCCGCGACCGCGCCGGAGGGGTAAGAACGACGAGAGCCGAGAGCGAAGAGCCTCGGACCCAGCCTCGCGACGCCGGCTATGCCGTTCGGTTCGGGCCGCTCGAAAAAGGAATAAAGTGACATCGGAATAAAGACATCGGAGCTGGGAGCGCTTACGCACCCGTAGTCTATCCACGGCAACGCATCCGCGAGCGGCCCCGAGGCTACGCGCTCGTAGTGCAGCTGCTTCCCGAACTTCATCGCGCCATCTAGAAGCTATCGCGCGCGGGCGCTTGATGGCTCGGCGATATTTCCCGCGAAATGAATACACGTCACACTCTGGTTGGCCTCCTCCGGACGGAGAAATGCGCCAAATTCACATAAATATCTGACTGGATACGCGCACACGAGATCTTTGGGGATTTTTTACAAAAAAAACGCTTGACGCTCGATGCGGAGATACGCGCCGTCGTTGAGGCGCTCACCGAGAGCACACCGTGAGCGGCGGCGCGCGTCTCAACCTCAGCACCCCGAAACGGCTCCGATACGAAAATGCACGCTCAGATCTTGAGTCCGATGGCGATCCCGGCGCACAGACCCGACGCCGACGGCACGGCGGATCCGAAGAACCCAACGGCTTTCGCCTTGGCCAGTTTAAGATCCTTCGCGTCCACCTTGCCGTCGCCGTTCAGGTCCGCGAGCCTGGTAGTCTTCCCGACGAGAAGGCGAAGGTTCTCCCACTTGACGTCGACGATGTCGTTGAGCTCCAGCCAGCGCAGAAACGCGTAAACGGACGCCAGAACCATGAGCGCCGTCTTGGCGGCGGCCTTGGCCATGATGCCGACGCCCACGCCCACGGCGCCGGAGATGCCGAGCTCGGCGGTGAACAGCGCGGCGAAGTCGCTGATGTCGAGCCCCGCGAGCTGCGCGCCCTTATTGACGGGCGCGGGCGCGGTCTTACCGGCGTGCGCGGAGGATGGGGACATCGCGGAGGACATCGCGAGCGTCGCGGACGCGACGGCGAATGATCGCGCGAGGCGAACGCGTCGGTTCTCGGCGTCGTCGTCGCCGAAATCACCGCCCCCTTTCCCGTCGCTGTCACCACCGCCGCCGCCGCCGCCGCCGTTGGTACTCCCGCCGCCGTTGCCCCCGCCGAGCGCGACCGCGTACCTCGCGACATGTTCGCGGTTGCGGCTTGGGAGCTTCAGCGCGGGGCGCGCGGTGGACGCACCGACCGTGGAGGTGTTGAACATCGTCGGTGACGGCGTGTCGCGAAGGCGAATAGTTGAAAGGTTGGTGACGACGAGTGTTGAACGCGCGCGGGCGTCGAGGGATGAGAGAGAAACGATCGAGAGCTCAAGAGCGCTGTGCCTTGCGTAGTGGTGAGCAGCGCGCGCTTCCGTAACGCGCAGCCGAGGTTCTGCGTTCTTTGATATTTGACGTTCGCGTTTTCGCGAAGGACGACGCGTGTCCGTTTTATAACGAGCTGACATCGAGGCGCGCGGCCGGCGGGCTGCGTTACTCGGCGGGTTCGGTACCCGTGAGATGTCCCCCCCTCCGGACCCGCACGTGAAGGCGCTGCAGCCCTTCCTGCAGCGCGCGGAGGAGCTCAAGGGCGCGGACCCGAAGGTGGCGTACTACTGCCGCGTGTTCGCCATGGAGGAGGGGCTGAAGGTGTCCAACAAGAGCGGCGAGTTGACCGCGCTGCTTGGCTCGCTGATGGAGACGCTGGAGCGGACGAAACCGGACGCGGGTCTGGTCTCCCCGGAAGAGGACAGCGCGTACTGCGAGAACTTCGCGCTGCGCATCTTCGCCAAGGCGGACGCGCTCGACCGGAGCGGCGAGGCGAGACATCCCGCGGCGAAGACGGCGAAGATGCTGTACGTGGCGAGCGTGTTTTTCGAGATCCTCAATCAGTTCCCGGGCGCGGCGGACCAAGACACACTCGCGAAGCAGAGGTACGCGGCGTGGCGCGCGGGCGAACTCAGCGCGTGCGCGCGCGAGGGCAAGACCCCCCCCCCGCCGCCCTCCGCGACGAAGCCGGAGACGCCGCAAGAAACGGTGTTCGCGGCGGCGGGAGGCGACGACGCGGACGTCGACGCGGAAGGGACGGCGGAAGTCGAGCCCGCGCCCGCGTTCGTCCGCCGTCCGGAAGCGGGGAGCGCCTTCGACGCCCCGCCCTTGCCCGCGGCGTACACGCCCCCGTCCGCGCCGCCGGCGCCTCCGCGGCATGTGGGTTCCGGGAGCGGTCCGCCCGGCGCGAGGAAACAAAAGGGCGCGGACGAAAGCGCGGTCGCGAACGCCGCGACGCCGTCGCCGCCCGCGCGCCTCCCGCCGGTGACGTACGCGGAGAACATTTGCATTTCGTCCGTGGCGGAGGCGCAGAAGCACGCCAAGTTCGCGGTGTCCGCGCTCGGGTTCGAGGACGTGCCGACGGCGATCGAGAACCTGCAAAGGGCGCTCGCGCTGCTCACGGGGAGGCTGGCGGTCGACGGAAGCGATTGATGAGAATGTCGTCGCGTTTGTCGCGCTCGACGTGAACGAATCATAAAACGTGTCTCGAGCCACGACGCCCGACGCGTGAAAGACGCGAAACGTTCGTGTCGTCCCGTCACCCGCGTGATCCGAGCGCGTGTTCGCCACTTCGACAGTCACGGCGATGGACGGCATCCCCCCCGTGCCCTTCTTGGGCCTCCCCGACGAGGCGTCGGAACCGCGTAATAAGCCCCAGTCGATGTCCGGGGCGGTGTACCTGACCCGCGGCGTCTCCCCCGGGTTCGCCGCGGCGCAGCGCCTGGAAGATGAGGGAACCCTCGACGCGGCGCTGGCGCAGAGAGAGCACGACGCCTTCGTGCGCGCGTTGCGAGAGCGCGGCGGTCCGTCAGCGACGGTCGTCGAGATCCCCGCGGACCCGCACCAGCCCGACTGCGTGTTCGTCGAGGACGCGCTCGTGGCGCTTCCCGGGCGAGGCGTGCTTCTGTGCGCACCGCACGACTCGCGCGCGGGCGAGGTTGGCCCGGTGGCGGACGCCGCGTCCGCCGTCTCGTTCGAGTTTCCAAAAGGGTCGGTGACGGTGGACGGCGAGGCGCGCGCGGAGGACGGCGAGCGCATCGAGGGCGGTGACGTGTTATACGTCCGCGGGGGGGACGACGTGTACCATCACTACCTCGTCGGCGTCGGCAATCGCTCCAACGCGAAAGGCGCGGAGGCGCTGAGACGCGCCCTGGCGCGCGCCGCGGCGCGCGCGGCGAGCGCGGGGGCTGGGCCGTCGCGAAGCTCCGATCCGGCGCCGTTCCGGGTGCACGAGATCGACATGTCCGTCGACACGAGCTGGCTGCATTTGAAGTCCGCGGTGACCTGGGCGCCGTACGTCGGTTTCGTGGCCTCCGCGGAAACCTGCCCCGTGTACGAAGCCGTGCGCGCCGCGCTCGCGCCACACGAAGCGACGAGCACGAATCTGATTTCGCGCCCCCCGGTCGTCGCGCCTCGCGCCGCGACCAACGTGCTCTCCGTCCCGGGGGGCGTCGTGTTCTGCCACCCCGCCGCGGCCGCGGAGGTCAAGAGACGGGGCGGCGCGCAGATCGAGGTGGTGCCCGTGGAGCAGCCGGAGCTCGCGCGCGCGGACGGCGCGTTGACGTGCGGCTGCGTGGTCCTCGACCCGTTCTTCGACTGGCGATCGTTTTCTTGATGACACCTGAGAAATGCGAGACTAAAAGTCGGCGTCGAGCCGGGCGCGCCGCGACTTTCGCGCCGCTGTCAGACGGTCACTCGCGCAAAAACAGCGGCGTGACCTTTTGCGTCTCCAGGAACCTCGCAAGGTCTCCCACCGTGAACCTGAGCTCCTCGCCCCCCCGCTCGCTGCCGCCCTCGCGTTTTGCTCTCTCCTCCTCCTCGTGCGTGAAGAAGCACGCCTTGACGATCGCGGCGACGAACACCGCGAAGGACACGGCGAAGAACACGATGAACACGCCGCCCAGGTGTGTCACGGTGACGCTCGTTCGCTCCGCGACGTCCGGCGGACACTCCAGCCCCACGCTCTCCAGACTGCGCCTCGCCGCCGTGTAATCCACGGTGGCGAACCAGTCCATCAAGCCCGCGGTAAAATTGCGCGCGATCTCGCGCTCCTCCGCCGTCTCGCCGCGCATCATCCCCAGGGGGACGTGGTTGCCGAACGCGATGGCGCGCGGCATGTGAAGCGTCTCGCAGTTGTCAATCAGCCGCCTCTGCGCGAACCCGTTAAGCTCGGCGATGGCGTCGCACTCGCCAGCCTCGAGCGCTCGCAGCGTCCACTCCTCGGTGAGCCTCCCATCCGCCTGCTCCGCGATGGTGAGCGGGTTCGGGGCGTTCTTGCCGATGAACGGCAAGACGTACGGCGTGACGATGGTGTTGCGAATGCACACCGTCGCGCGTTTCAGCTCGTCCATCGTCTTCGGCCCGAGCTCGACGACGTTCGGCGCGGTCAGGAAAGCCGCGAGGTTCGCAGTGTACGTCGCGGTGACGATAAGCACCAGGAACAACAGCGCAAGTCGGAACACTCGGCCGAGCGGCGATGCCATGACGATGGAGATGTACCGGCTCTCGATGGACTCGTGATTCAACAGCGCCGCGAAGGACTCGTACACCGACCATAAAATTTCCTCTTTCCGAACCTCCTTGTGCATGGACCGCTCCTCCGCGAACATCAGCGCGATGATCACCGCGGCGCCGAGTAGCACGCACGCGCCGAGCGTGAGCCAGACATCCGCCGCGAAGGGCGTGACGAATTGCATCATGTTGGGATCGCGCTTTTTCTTAAGCCCGAGCACCGCGACGTGGACCATCGCGCTCAGGATGCTGATTATGTCTTTCATCTCTGGCCTCTCGATTCCCCTGGGCGGACCGCCGACGACTAAGTCCCAGCGTTTCTCTTTTAGCGCCCTCGAGCCCCACGCGACGGCATCGAGGTCGGTCATGATCTCATACGCGGGCATCCACTCGATCTCGTAGCCCGGGAGCTTCGAGAGACCATTCGTCGCCTCCAGAAACAACCACCCTCCGGTCGGGTTGATCTCTCCTTCCGCCCCGGAGTGGATGATGATCGACTCGAACGTGAACGGAGGCACGGCCACCTTCAACTTCTTCTTCGTCGTGTTCTACGCCTCCGCGGCGATGGGAGAAAACAGCAGGAGCGCTGCGACCAGCACCAGCGGCGTCATCGCACGCGCCGTGTCGGACTGTTCAATTATCGGACGGTCAGTGTCTGCACGAAGCGTCGCGCGATATTTCCCGACTGCCGACCGGATGATGAACGAAAACGTCGACGAAAACCGAGTCCACCTTCGATTGCGTTGCACAGTTGCGCCCTCGATTGAAAGATCTCACCGCCATCCAGTTGTCCTCGCGGCGACGCGCGTTTTATCCCGATCGCGTTCGTCGACCGTCCCGTCGCACACCGCCAAGCGCGCCCGTCGGACGACGCACGCCTCTTCGGCACGCTCTCGAGCATCCGTCTCGAGCCACGTAAGGTCGGCCGTCCCGCGACCCGAACCTCGAACCGCAACATGTCCGCCGCGTCCGCGATGTCCGCGCGCGCCTCCGTCGCGCCCCGCGCGTCCCAGCTCCGCGCGCGCTCGGCGCGCGTCGCCGCGCGCCACGCGGTGACCCCCCGCGCGTCCCTCGCGGACCTGCCCAAGGAGAACAAGGACACCAAGGTGCTCGTGGTGGGCGGCACCGGGTACATCGGCAAGTTCGTCGTGCGCGAGCTCTGCGCGCAGGGCTACGACGTCACCGCGCTGGTGCGCGAGAAGTCCGGCATCGGCGGCAAGACGGGCGCCGACGACGCGAAGGCGCTCTTCCCCGACGCCACGGTCACGTTCGGCAGCGTCGCGGATTGCGACTCCATCCGCGCGGCGACGAGCGGCGCGAAGTACGACGTCGTGGTGTCCTGCCTCGCGTCGCGCACGGGGGGCATCAAGGATTCCTGGGACGTCGATTACCAAGCAACGAAGAACGTGCTGGACGTTTCGCGCGAGAACGGCGCCAAGCACTTCGTGCTACTCAGCGCCATCTGCGTGCAGAAGCCGCTGTTGACGTTCCAGAGAGCCAAGCTGAAGTTCGAGCAGGAGCTCGCGGCGTGCGCGGACATCTCGCACTCTATCGTGCGCCCCACGGCGTTCTTCAAGAGCCTCGCGGGGCAGGTGGAGTCCGTGCAGAAGGGCGGACCGTACGTCATGTTCGGGGACGGCCAGCTCGCGTCGTGCAAGCCCATCTCGGAGCGGGACCTCGCCAAGTACATGGCGGAGTGCATTCGCGACCCCGCGCTGGAAAACAAGGTGCTGCCCATCGGCGGCCCCGGCGAGGCGATGTCCGCGCTGCAACAGGGCACGATGCTGTTCGAGATCTTGGACATGGAGCCCAAGTTCGTGAAGGTGCCCATCGAGGTGATGGACGGCGTCATCAAGGTCCTCGACACGTTCGCGGGGTTCTTCGCCAACATGCGCGACGCCGCGGAGTTCGGCAAGATCGGGAGGTACTACGCCGCGGAGTCCATGCTGGTGATGGACCCCGAGACGGAGCAGTACGACGCCGCCGCGACGCCTTCGTACGGCACGGACACGCTCGAGGACTTTTTCAAGAAAGTCTCCGTCGAGGGGCTCGCGGGGCAGGAACTCGGCGACCAGGCCGTGTTCAAGTCCAAGGACTGAATCGCCTTTTTGACACGACGCGGGAACGACGACGGCGGTGGGACGGCGCAGACGCGCGTGAGAGCACCCTTTTTACGGTGCGTGGCACGGTATCTCTAGCGCGTCATCTATAGCGACAGGCGGCGCTCGCGCGCGCTCCTCGTACGATCAGTCTCCTCACTCGACCATGGCGTCTCCGGGCGCGTCTTCTTCCTTCCCGGGAAAGTCTTTTCCGAACGTCCGTCGGAACCCGCCGCTCCCCGGGTCGACCGCGCGTTTCAAACGCGCGGCCTTGGCGTCGTCCGCGCGCGCCTCGACGGCGCTCGGCTCGGCGTGCGCGTTGCGCCCCTCCCCCGCGCTCGCGCGCTCGTCGAAGCGGTCCCGGAAGAACAGGAACACGTTCGCCGCCGCGTCCCGCGTCATCGCGGTCGCCTCGTAGAGCGCCTCCTCGGACGCGTACACGCCTCGGGAGGTGGTGTGCAGCACCTCCGGCTCGGCTTCCGGCCGCGCGGAGGGCGGCAGGCGGAGGCTCGCGTCTGGGCTCTCGCCCGCTTCGTCCGCCGAACACGATCCTCCGCGGAAACAAAACGACGCGACGGTTTGGTTTTCGCAGGTTTTCAGTTCGTCCGCGGTGGGGTCCGCGACGACCGCGAAGGCGCCGTCGCTCGAGCTCGACGCCGCCATCGAACACGACGCCGCGGAGCAGAGGACGCCTCGGCACGGCACCGCCGCGTCCATGATCGCCGCCGACGCCGCGTTCATCGCGCACGCCTCGACGCCGCCGTCATCGGAGACCACCTGCAACACGACGAGCAGTCCGAGCCGCGGGTGCTTTTCGACGAGCACAACCTGCTGCAGCGCCCGGCGCACGACGTGCTCCAGCTCGCGTTCCTCCGAGGCTGGGTCGGGTCGGAGGGTCGAGGGGGAGGGGGGCGGATCGGGTCAGACACGCGAGACGTGCGGAACTCGCCTTCGAACGCTTCGATGCGACCGGCAAGGCCTCGACGGGCAGCGCCGGGGTGGTGGGCTGGTGGTGACGAACGCGAGATGCGCGCGTTCTCGGCGGCGGCGGCGGAATCGAGACGAGGTCGAGGGGACGCACTCTGGAGTCCTGAGGCTGGCCTGCACACCACTTCTATGACCATGCGTTCGGGGTCTTCCTTGCGCGACTGCACGGCGCGTGGGCCGTACACCGCCGCGAGCACCACCGAGCGGTCTGGAGGCGACGAGGAAGGATGGGGGAGGGTCGGCGGTCAGCCACCGCGCGCGCGTGAAGTGCCGAGCGGCGTCGTCCGCGAACGCGGGTTCGCGAGCGCCTCACCTTGTTCCCACCGCGCGGACCCATCCGCGCGGGAGAGAAAAGCGCGCTCCAGCTTGAGCTGCCGCATCATTCCGGGCGTGCGCCCGTCCACGCGCGCTGCCGACATCGTCGCGAAGGCGCGCGGGAGGCAATGGCATCCGCGCGAGTGCGAAAGGGTCGAAAGAATCGTCACTCGATCGCGGGAAAACATGCTGACATTCGGTTTCACGTTTCGCGAAACGCCCGTCTCGGCGTTTCGTTCGCGCCGCCATGCTACGGCTACGGGCGTCAGTCAGATATGTGCGCATCACGCGACCCGAACGCCTCGGCCGTGTCTTCACTCGAGCGTGAACCTCTTCCCGCCCACGCGCCCCTCGCGCTCGAGTGGCGCCACCGAGAACCCTCCCCCCGAAACGCCTTCTCCGCCGGCGCCGTCTCCGCGCGGCGCGACGTTGACGTCAGGCCGCGGCGCGCCGTCCACGCCGGGAAGCGCGCTCACGCCCGGCATGGAAAACGACGTCGCCGGCGGTTGGCGCGCGTACTCGCCACCCGCGACGCCCCAGCTCGAGCCCGAGCCTGAGCTTGCGCCTTTCGGGGAGACGCCCGCGAACAGAGCCACCTCGGCGCCCATGTCGTCGGAAGGTCCAACCCGGCCGCTCCCCATCGAACGCAGCTCGCGCTCGCTGAACGCGCCGCCGCCACCGGCGCCGCCGCCGTGTTTTCCGAACTCGCCGCTCAGCTCGGCGACGGTCCCCCCCCCCCTGCCGAAACGCCGCGGCGACGAGGCGCCCCGTCGGCCGACCCCCCGATCGTCGTCGCCGCCGTCCGCGTCCCGCACGCGGCTGTACTCCGACTTCAACGGCGTCGTGCCGGTGAAGATCCCGACGAAGCTCCTGTACCGGAAGTTCACCTCGGCCCAGAACTCGTCTTTGTTGCTCTCGGAAAACGTCACGACGTCGTGGTACACGTCCCGCAAGTCGAACATGTCACGCACGTTGTCGCCGAAAGCGCGCGCGCTTCCCGAGGTGGTCCCTCCGCCGCGCTCGCCCGCGCGACCGCCGTCGTACTCGGAGACCGGGAACGCGTACGCGTGCGCGATGGCGGCGAAGAACATCTCCACGCAGATGGCGAACTCCTGCAGGGCGGTGGCGAAGGATGCGTCGTCGTAGTTGCTCCACGGCGAGCTGTTGTCCTCCTCGCCGCTCCTCGCGTCGCTTCCCTCGACGAGCCCGCGCAGGGAGTCGATCAGATCCACCTTCGTGGCGAGCAAAAGCGCCTGGCCTTGCCAGAACGACAGGAACACCACGGCTTTCACGGTGACGAACTTGTAGAACGGGCGAATCGGCGCCAGTTCTTCGTGCAACGCTCGGTAGAAGAGGATGAGGCAATACATGGCCCACGCCTGCGACACGTTGTTGATTACCGCGAGGTACGGGTACGCCACCAGCGGGTTCGTGAAGTCGCCGTCGCCGTACACGCCCGCCGCCTGCGCCACAAACGCGCACATCGTCGTCAGCGGCCTGGTCACGACGTAGTTGATCACGCCGTGCCTGCACAGGCGCAGGAACGGCGACCCCGCGACGCTTCCCGGGGCGGGCGCCATCGGCGGCGCAGCGCCGCAAAATGCCGCCACCGGAAAGAAGTGTTTCTGTTGCGGCTTACGCGCGACGATGGCTTCGAGCCCCGGGACGCAGAACGCCTCTAGGTACACGGTACAGTACGCGTAGAAGTTGTACACGACGTACGCCTCGTAGCACTCGCGGATGGTGTCGAAGTAGATGGTCTGGTCCTTGAACCGCAGCGCCAGCCAGCAGTCCACGGCGTAGATGGGGACCATGAACAGGATGCGGATGACGTGCCGCTGCAGCCGCGGCGCGCGGTAGTGCTCCAGGTGCTGCGCCACCTCGTAGAACGTGATGGGCACCGCCAGCAGCACGAACACGCCCGCCACGAACCACGCGATGAAGTGCGGGTGCATGTCGTGGCGGTGCATGTCCCACGCCGCGAGCGGCAGCGCCACCAAAACGCACAGGTTCAGAAAAACCCACAGCGTCTTGAGGACTTTGCGCAAGAACGAATCCCCGCGCGGGACCGCGCCGATGAACGCGTCCGCGCGGACGGGGACGTGGGGGGAGTCCATGTCGGTCGCGACGCCCATCGGCGCGGACTCGATGTCGGTCAAGAAGAGCCTTTCTCACGAAATCGTTCGCCGTTCGCGCGGCGCGGGTCGCTCTCCAAGCTCTCCAGCCGTCTGACGCGCGAATAAATCTGACGCGCGCGGGTTCGCGTCGTCGCGCCGAGCGTAACGCGCGCGACGCGCCCGGGCGGCGCGCGATGCGAGTGCGCGAAGCGTTCCGCCGACCGCGACGCCGTCCGCGTGCTCCACGCGCGCTTCGCGCGTCCGCGCGTGGTCGACTGGGACCCTCGCCGGGGCGAACCGCAAACGGACCGAAGTTTCGCCTTCCTTCGGGCGAGGGGCGACGTGCGAGGTGAGACTCGCGACTTCCATCGAATCACTTTCGAGAGAGAAAGGGGTGCCACTTGGCGAAATATCTCGTCACGCGCGCCATCGGTCGTTCGGTCGCGGAGACCTCGGCTCACCGCCGTCGTCGCATCGCGTCCGGCTCGACACGCGCGATGCCCGCCGCGACATGCGCTCTTCCCTCGCGCGCGCGAGCTTCCGTGCGCTCGACAGCGCCCACCGGTCGCGGGACGCGTCTTCCGGGAGGACATCCGCGTCACCCAACCCCGATGCCCGCCACGGGCCGGAACCGCGGCAGCGCCACCACCACGTCCGCGGCGCCCGCGCGCGCGGCGGACTTCCCCGCCCCCGCGGAGGGCTTCGGGATCGTCATCACCGGGGGCACGAAAGGCGTGGGGTACGCCATGGCGCGTGAGTTCCTCGCGCGCGGCGACCGCGTGTGCATCTGCGGCCGGTCGCAGATCCGGGTGGACAACGCCGTGAAGGCGCTGCGCGCGGAGTTTCCGGGAAAATGCGTGGCGGGCGCGGCGTGCGATGTGACGGACCCGCGCGACGTGGACGAGTTCGGCGACTTCGCCGCGAGCACCGTGGGCACGATTCACCACTGGCTGAACAACGCGGGCATGGTGTCCGCGCGCGAGACGCTCCTGGACGTCGAGCCGTCCGAAGTCGTGCGGGTGTGCAACACCAACTTGACGGGCGCCGTTTTGTGTTGCCAAAAAGCCGCCAAGATCATGGTCAGGCAGAGGCGCGGGTCCCTCCAGCGCGGAGACGCGAGCGGAGACGTGCCGTTCCACGTGTACAACTTCGGGTTCTCCACGTGGGGCGCGAGTTTCTCCAAAAGCACGTGCACGCACAAAGCCACCAAGCGCGGTCTGAGCCAGCTCACCGTTTCGTTAACTGAGGAGCTCGCGGCGGCGAACGTGACCACGGTGGGCGTGCACCAGCTGAGCCCGGGGATGGTCCTGACTGACTTACTGCTGGAGGGCGCCGAGCCCATCTCGAAGCGCTTCTTCAACGTGCTGGCGGAGGAGCCGGAGACGGTCGCGAGGGACCTGGTGCCCAAGATCCGCGGCACGAACTCGAAGACCAGCGCGGTGGAGTTCCTGACGTTGCCGAACGCCGTGTTCCGCGTCGTCACGGGCGTGCCCCAGATTTTGGGGGGCGGGCGCTTCTTCGACGGTGACGGGAACCGCGTCGCCGTGGCGGGCGAGGCGTACAAACCTAACGGCGTCCGACTGCTGTACGAGGAGATGAAGTAGTCGTCTGCGAGTGGGGAAACGAAGGGACAGGCGACTCTTTTTTTCGTAAAAAACCGAGCGTCGTCGCTCGAACGGTTCGCGCGCTTTATTACGACGACCGAAAACGTACACGAAAAAGTCTCGCAGTCGCGCTACGCGTCGTCGCCCTCGCGGCGCAGCTCGGCGCTCCGGTCGCGCATCGCCAGCACGAACAGGTTCCCCTTATCGCCGCGCCCGACGCGGAGGTCCTCGTCGAGGTAGGTGGTGTCCAGCGCGCCTCGCGCGGACGCGGGGGCGTCTACCCCGACCACCCCGAAGATGGAGAAGCGCACGAATTGCACGTCTGCCGCGCTCGGCGACGTTGGCGTCAGGTCGGCGTCGACGGCGTTGAAAAACGGAGCCGTCTCTCGGTTGCGCGCGCGCAACCGCCGCGCGTCGATCGTCTGGTAGATGGGCCCGATCGGGCGGAACGGCCACGGCCTCGATGCGCCCAGGATGCTGGCGGACGTCGTGTACAGAAGCTCCCACTCGCCGTTGATCAGGTCGCACTTCAGCGCTCGCGCGTTCGGGTTGAGGCGTTCCAACGCCGACGCCGCGGCGTCGACGTCGCGTTTTCGCTCCTCCGTGGCGGTCACGCCGCGCTCGCATCCCTCGATGGCGTCGAGCAGCGCCGTCTTGGCGGCGGCGCGTTTCGCGGCGGAACCGCCGCCGCCGAACGGGTTCGCGAAGCCGTCCAGGAAACCGGGGAGCGCGCTCGGCGCGGCCGCTCGGCCCGAGGGGCTGCCCAGCCGCGCCGAGGATCGGCCGACGCGAAGCGGGCCGACCGGCGGGACGCGACGGGGCGCGGGGCGCGGGGAGGACGGCGCGGACGCGCGCGCCGCGGCGGCGGACGCGGCGTGCGGGGCCACGCACGACATCGGTACGCGTGCGCTCCTTCGCGCGCGTGGAAATGCGCCGCCCCGGCTTTCGGACGCGACGCTTCGCGGCGTCGGGAGCGAAGCCTCTCGGAAGACGCGACACGTGTTAGGCATACAGTTGCGAATCCTCTAAGTACATATTACATCCGCCTCGTGTGCCTGAGCCTCTTCCCCCGGCGCCGCGGCACGGGCGCCGTCACCGGCGCGGCCTCCGCGGACGCGGGCACGGAGTCCCCCGGCGGGGGCACGTCTGGATCCGTGGAAGGCACGAGCCGGCCCTCGTCGTCGAGTCCGTCTCGGGACTCGGCGAGCGACGCCGGCGCCGCCGCCGCGACGGGTCCGCGCCCGTCCCGCGCCGGCGCGTCCGCCGCCGACGCCGATCCGCCGCGCGCCGCCGCGACGGGCTCGATCCGTTCCCCTTCGGAAACGACCGCCCACGCGTCTTCCTCCTCCGCGAGGGTTGTTACAAGCTCGTCTGCTTCGAGACCCGCCGCGTCCCCCCGCGCGACCGCGCGAACGCGCGCCGCGGCGCGTTCCAAACCCCGCGTCGCGCCGACCGCGCGCGCCAGACGCTTCTCGAGCCCGGCGTTCGCCGAGCGAAGCCGGCGAGACTCCGCCGCCGCGCGCGCCGCCTCATCGGCGGCGGCGCGCGCGCGCCCTTCGCGGGTTTCGAGCTCGGCTTTCGCGCGGCTCAGATCGCCCATGACTCGGCGCGTCTCCGCGACCGCCGAGACGCGGCTCCGCTCAGCCTCGGCCGCGGCTTTCGCGGCGGCGTCGGCGGCGACGCGCAGCGCGGACGTCTCAGCTAACGAGGCGTCGCGCGCCGACGCCAGCGTTTTTTCCAGACTCGCCGTCCGCGCGTCGCGCGCGCGCGCGTCGCGCGCGGACGCCGCCAGAGCGTCCGTGAGCTCGCGCTCGCGCGCTTCCAAACGCGCCATCGCCGCGCTCTGCGAGCGCGTCTGCTCGAGAAGGCGCGTCTCCGTTTCCCGCAAAGCGTCCACGAGCGCGCCGAGCTCGCAAGTCTCCGCGACGGTCTCGGCGAGTCGCGCCTTGGTCGTCTCCGCCTCGCCGCGCGCCGCGGCGATCTCCGCCGCGGCGGCGTCCAAACGCGCGCGATATTTGTCGCGGGTGGTACTATCGTCGGGTAATATACCGTTCGTCGACGCGTTCGCCGTAGCGTCAGCGTTTCTCTCTTCTTCGCGCCGCCTGAGCGTCTCGCGCGCCTGCTCCGCCGCCGCCGTCGCGCGCGCCTCCGCCTCGGCGGCGCGCGCGAACGCTGCGTCCGCGCGGCGCCTGGCGCCCTCGGCGTCTTCGAGATCGGCGCGCGCGGCGTCGCGCTCGGCGCGCGCCGTCGCCACCTTCTCCACCGCGGCCAGAAGCGCGTCTTGCGTGCGCAGCAGCTTCCGATCCGTCTCGTCCGGCGCCGGACGAGCGGTCGAGGTCGAGGTCTCGTCGCGGCGCGCGCCGCGTCCGTTTTTTTCGAAAACGCCGAACGCGCTTTTCGTCGCGTCGAGATCCTCGCGCAGTCGCGCGAGCATCGGCGCGAGATCGCCGTTCGTCTCCGAGACTCCGCGCGTCTCCGGAACTCGGGGCGCGTCCGCGGGGAGGGCGCCGGCGAGAAAAGTCCCGGGCGGAACCCCGCCGGAACGGTCGCTGGGTCCGCGCGCGTCCGGCGGTAAGAACGCCTCCGACGTCACGGGCGGTGCTCTCTCCACCGCCTGGCGCTTGGGCTTGCGCCACCCGTCCATCGTCGGCGCGCGGCGGCGTGGCGCGGGGACGCCGCCGCCTCCCTCGGCGCGCCTCGGGGCCGGTCTCGAGGCGGGAGGCTCGAGGACCGACGAGGGCGCGCGGGCGCGCTCGCGCGAACCCACGCGGGTGGGCGCCCACAGCGCGCGCGCGCGCTGTGAGGATGACGGGCCTCGAGGCGCTCTCGACGGACGTTTCGTGGTGACTCGCATTTTCCCGTTGACGAAAAATATCACTTCCGACGTCGATCGAGAGGACGCGCGCAGGACCGTCTCCTGACCACATGCCTCCGCGCGCACACACGGAGTGCCGCGCTGAGGACGTTTCCGGAGAAGGCCGTACGGTCCGCGATGGGCAGCAAGAAGAAAAACGGCAAGAAGAAGGGCGGAGGGTCCCCGGCGACGACTTCGCCGGCGGAGAAGAAAACCGAGTCCCCGCCGGTGGCATCGGCGGACGCTATGGTCGAGAAGGCCGAGGCCGCACCCGCGCTTGCCCCGGCTGCGGCGGAGGTCGCCGCGCCCGCGGCTGGCCCTGCGACGCAACCCGCAGTGGCCGCGACAGCCCCGGTTGATGGGTTCGAGACCATCGCCGCGGGTGCCAAGGCTGAGGCTGAGGCTGCTGCGAAGACAGAAGCCGATGCCGAAGCTAAGGCCAAGGCTGAGGCTGCTGCGAAGGCCGAAGCCGAAGCGAAAGCTAAGGTCAAGGCTGAGGCTGCTGCGAAGGCCGAAGCCGAAGCAAAAGCTAAGGCCAAGGTCGAGGCTGCTGCGAAGGCCGAAGCCGAAGCAAAAGCTAAGGCCAAGGCTGAGGCTGCTGCGAAGGCCGAAGCGAAAGCCAAAGCCGACGCCGAGGCTGAAGCTGACACTAAGGCTCAGGCTCTGGCGAAAGCCGCCGCTGACGCGAAAGCCGCCGCCGCCGCTGAAAAGGAGAAGGCGGCGGCGGCGTCGAAGGCGAAGGCGGACGCCGAGGTTGCGGCTTCCGTTGCAAAGGCCGAGGTGGCGGCTTCGAAGGCTCGCGCCGAGCGGGAACGCACGAAGGCGCTGGAGAAGGAGCGGGCGGAGACCGAGGCGAAGACGCGCGCCGCGGAGAAGGACGCTTCGGACGCGGACGCGGCGCTGCGCGCGGCGGCGACGAAGGTGGTGAGCGGCGGCGGCTCCGGCGCGGTCGCGAAGACGTGCTTCATCTGCGGCGAGGATTGCGGCGCGCGCCCGCGGCAGCGGGACGACGCCGGGCGGTACGCGTGCCTCGCGTGCGTGCAGCGCAAACTCAAGGAGCGCGAGGGGAAGAAGGCCAAGTCAGACGCCGCCGCCGCCGCCGCCATCCCCGCGGAAAAGCCCGACGCCGAGAGCCGGAAAGCGGACCTTCCCGCGCCGGAGAAGAACGAACCCAAACCCGCGACGGTTTTGGCGTCCGTGATCGCCGAGGCGGAGGCGTCCCGGGGGAGCGGCGGGGGCGACGCCACGTACCGCGCGCCCAT
>MDSV01037023.1_pt1 | contig 27344 bp, 28 predicted proteins | sample 810851 | NCBI WGS metagenome assembly MDSV01 (sample SAMN05326640, study PRJNA326480) | marine metagenome | isolation source: seawater | place: Atlantic Ocean: North East | collected 2012 | reverse complement strand
ATAAAAATCTTTTTTATCTTCTAAACCATTTAAAATTTCATCTTTTTTTTTAAAATTTACCTCATTCCATCCAATATGAGGTAATTTTAATTTTGTCTCTATTCTTTTGACTGAGCCTTTAATAAAACCAAGTCCAGTATTTTCACCATTTTCATAACCAAATTCAGCAAATAATTGCATACCCAAACAAATACCTAGAATAGGGATTTTATCATTTAAAACTCTCTCTCTTATTAAATCAATTAAACTTAATCTTTTTAATTCTTCCATTCCAAACTGGAAACTTCCTTGGCCTGGTAAAATTATTTTTCGTGAATTTTTTATTTCTTCTATATCATTTGTAAGTATTACTTTTTTATCAAAATATTTAATTGCCTTGACGACAGAGTCTACATTTCCAGTATTATAATCTATGACTGCAACATCATATTTATTTGTATTCATTATTTTTAAGTATCAAATTTAACTTGTCATCTTTAACTAATTCATTTTTATTATTACACATAAACAAACTTTTATTTGTAAATTTATCACAAATTTTAATAAATTCTTCCCTTGTGCAGTTAATCTCATCTAATATTTCAGATAATTTATAACCTAAGTATTCTTCAGGAAATTTTCCAGATTTTGATTGATTTATTTTAATTGCCTCTTCTCTGCTCATTCTGCCTCTTCTAATATGAGTGCAGCACCAATCCGTTACTCTATCATAACCATATTTTAAAAATTTAAAATAATCATGAATTCTCATATAAACATTATCTAAATTTTCATAATTTACTATTGATCCCTCAACATCTTTTACATAAGGTTTAAATCCATGTTGTTCTGCAATTAATGCATTTTGATGACCATCCCAAGGCAAAAATTGACCCAAAAACAAACCTGTTGTTCCATTATTTTTTAGTTCTTCATCAGTTGGGTATGTATACATGATTAATTTATCTTTAGGTATTTGAAGTATATCGGCCATATCATTTGTTCGTAACCCTAACAATCCACCAAATTCTTCAAGCCATCTTCTATCCAACACATTGCTATCTAATGAACTTATTGGACCTCCTATTTCATTTTCTGCACTTTCACCCCAAATCAAAAGAGGTATCTTCATAAAGACCGATGCTTTTACCGGCACTGTGAAAATTGTGCAATGTTCTGGCCAAGAAATATCACCTACCGTCTCGAGTGCAAATTTATTTATTTTTCTTCTTATTTTGGGATCAAGTGAGATCTCAATTGTATCGACACCAAGTTTTTTTACATTATCAATATTATATCTACCTAATTCTGAAAGTTTATCTGGAATTACATTAACTACTAAAGGATTCATCCCATATTCAAGCATTTTTATAATTTGATAATGACTGTCTTTTCCTCCACTGCTTGGGACTATACAATTATAATAATCTGGATTTTTTTTTTTTGTTACAATCTAAAATTTCTTTAAATTTATGTTCTCTCTCCTTCCAATCTATTTTAGGTCTCCTTTGAAATGCAATACACCCGGAGCAAATACCATCATCATTAAATTCAATGTGAGGTTTGCTAGATGGATAAACACAGGTTTTACAAAAATAAATATTATTCATCTTTTTTTAATAATTAAGTAAAATAATTCCATTCTTATATTTGCACCATTCAAAATAATTCTATTTTTTTTTGAAAAATTCAAGGTATAACTAATTATAGGGTTATCTTTTTTTTTCAAATTAAATGGGAGACTAAATTTTTTAAAATAAAACTTTAATTTTTTTTTTTTTAAAAATTTTGAGATACTTTTTACAGAAAAAGAATTTAAACCTTTTTCCCAAGATGAATTGGTATAATTATTTCTAAACTTAATTAGTGTGTCTATGTCTGCACTATTAAAGGTTCCAAAAATGTATAAATAAGAATCTTTTTTTAGTAAAGATAACATTTTTTCAATTGCTTTTGTGTAATCATCATAAAAAGCCAAAACCCCACTAGCTATTATGATATCAAAATGGAATTTTTTGTCATATTTCATAAAATCTTTTTTTAAAAAATTTAGATTTTCAATTTTGTTTTTTTTGGCAAAATCTATCATTTCTGATGAAGTATCGATCCCAATTGAATTATAGTTCTTAAATTCTTTGATAAAATTTTTTAAAAAAATTCCGTTTGCACATCCTATATCTAAGATATTACCACTATCTTTTTTATTATAATTTTGTTTGATGATATTTAATAAAATTTTTTGATGATATTTTAATCCAATATTTTTTTTATATGTATGAGTTTGAGAAGTTTTCATAGATTACTTAATTAAATACAGCCTGTTAAGTTATATATTAGATAAGTTATTTTGTTTTTTTAATAAGTTTATCTATCAAATTACTAACTCTTTGATCATCTGTATAAATATTTGACATAATTTTTGCAGCTCCTTTTGGATCATGTTTAAATGCTAATCTCAACATGTCCATCCAATTAACATTATTTTTCTTCCTAATGTTTTGAATCTGCATAATTAATTTCAATGAATTTTTATAATTAGATTTTTTTACCATGAGAGGTATTTAATTGACCAAATAGATAAGTCAAGTTTTATAAGTTTTTAGAAATTCTTTGATTGAAATATCCCAGTTGTTTATACGAGGAAGATCGCTCTTTAATTTTAATTTTGTTCGGAATGCTTGTTTTTTTGATGTATAATTTTTAAAAACAATTGACTTATAATGTTTTTTAAAAAGATTTTGGACTTCAAAAATTAATAACTCATATGTTGATCGAAAAGAAGTTTTATTCTTAACTTTTAAGTTTACCTTTTTTCTATAAATAATTTTTCCAGTATCAATACCTTTATCAATTTCATGAATAGTTACTCCTTTTGGTGTATTATCTATAAAGGACCAAAAATTAGAATATGCACCCCTATTATAAGGCAAATAAGAAATGTGAAGATTGATTATTGGTCTTTTAATTTTTGAAATAACTTTATTTGAAATTATCTTTCTATATCCAAATGAAATAATACAATCATATTTTTTTGCAATTTTATAACTTAATATCTTATTTTTATATTGAGTTACTTTAATTTTTTTTAATTTTAAAAAATTTATTAAATTTGTTTTTTTACTATCATAACCAAGAAATAAACATTTATTTAATTTTTTTATTTTTTTCATATCGTTAATTAAATTTAATTTTCCGACAATGAGAATGTGTATAATGAGGAACTTTTACTAGAATTTTTTTCTATTCCTCCTGTTGATAAAAAACTTACATATTGCTGATCTTTATATTCAAAAATTAATGGTGGTGTGGTTCCCGCTGCATTCATTTTATATTTCCATATCTCTCTCCCGGTTTTGCCATCAAAAGCGAATGCATAATTATCATAAGTTCCAGTTCCAAAAATTAAATTTGAAGATGACACAGATAAACCTCCAACATTTTGAACACCTAGATTTTCATCTTTATAATACCCAAAAGGTATTTTCCAATCTATTTTTCCTGTTAATAAATCTAATGAAGAAATAGTTCCCCATGGATGCTTAGATATTGGGACTCCATCATCTGAAGTTAATAAAGTATAATAAGCCTCAAATCCAATTTTATTTTCTTTTTTTAATTTTAAATCCCATTTTTTAAATAAATTATCTAATTCGACTAATTCTTCATTGGTAATTTCAAATTTTTCTTTATGTTTTTCTTTAAATTGTGAAATTCCTAAAGAATTTTTTTTAAGAGGTTCAAAAATATGAAAACCTACTAAAGATGGAATATTTTTTAATCCTTTTTCATACGTATCAATTTTATGAACACCATTCCTATTTAAACCATGGCAACTTGAGCATTTGTTTAAATAAATATCGTAACCTTGTAGTTTTGAAATTTCATTCTTTTCAATATTTTTGGATATTGGAAAAACCTTAATTAAAAAAGGGACATGATTAGATGGTATCAAAAGTTTTTTTGTGATTGGATTATAAGCTGAACCATACCAATTATTTCCCCCAATTATACCGTATAAGATTGTATCTTTACCTAATGTTGGGGGTTGAAAATATCCATAAATACTCTCGTTTTTAAATTTATTAAAAAAATATGGATTGTTTGATAAATCTTCTCTTAAATCATCAAGACTAAATTCTATTTTTGCAAACCTTTCTGGTTTTTCAATAAAAATTTGCTTTTTTGCTGTAAATTCACCTGGTAAGTTTGAGTCTGGTACATCAACGTAATTTATATCATATATTGGTTGACCAGATTTTCTTTCAAAAAATAATATATTACCAGTTTTTGTTGTTACAATTATAGTTTCTATTATTCGATTTTTGATTTTAATATCGGCAAGTATCGGAGGGGCGCTTATATCAAGATTCCATAAATCATGCCTTATGTCTTGAAATGTCCAAATAATTTTTTTTTTTCTATATCAAATGCAATTATACTATTTGCATTTTTGTTCTCACCTGGTCTAAAAATACCTATATGATAAGGTTTTGGATTGCCAGTAACAACATAATAAATTTTATTATGTTCATCTAACGCTGCACCACCCCAAGGAACTGAATAAAAATTAAAATTATAATCTTGATGAATTTTATTTTTAAAAATAATATCACCAGTCTCACTATTAACACCAATTATTTGAGCTTTTATATTAGGAACAATAATAATTTTTTTATAAATTACAGGTGCAACCTGTGATTTTCCCACATTTACAAACCCACCATTACCAAAATTAAAATCTAATTTTCCATTCTTTGCATCTATCTTGAATAAGTTTTTTCCTGAATTTACATACAAAAAAGAATTATCAATTAAAATTCCTCTTCTTCCAATTTCAGAAACAAATTCTTTTGACCAAATTAATTTTCCAGTATCAGCTTTAACTGCGTTCAATTCCCAGTTTGCTGAAACAAAATAAATTATACCATCTGAATAAATTGGGTTAATTCCAATTCTTGATTTCCACTCCTTTTTAAAATCCGATTGTTCAATTGGATCGAATTTCCATTTTAATTTTAAATTATCTATATTTGAAACATCAATTTTTTTAGAGTCATAAAATTTTGTATTGTAGTTATTTGCATATGACCTACTCCAAGTTTTTAAATCATTGTTTAAATTGCTCTTATCTACTTCATATCTATCAAGCAATTTTTCACTATTTATTATTCCTTTATAATCAGCAACAACCTCAAAATATTTTCTTTCATACTTTGTGTTAAAATCAAAATCTTTATAAATATCTCTTGATTTTCCGTACTCTGGTAACAATTTAACTTTTAAATTTGCAACCAAATTGTATATGAATTTATTATTTTTTAATAAATTCTTAATGTTATCTTTAACCTCTTCCTCAAAGTAACATTCAGATAAAAAATTTATTCCAAAGGATTTGAATAAAATCAGAATGTCTGATCTTTTGCATCTATCAGAGATTAAAATATTATAAGAAAAAAAAATAAAGCTCGAAAGAAATACAACTATTAAAGAGATTTTAAACTTTTTCATCTTAATTTTATATATCAATTATTTTTTTTTATGAAACAAATTACTTTATCAATTAATATAATCTTGATTGATATCTAAAAAACTATTTGCGATTTTAAGATTTAATGGTCTTTTAAAGCTATAATAATTTTCAAAAAGATCCCAGAATTTTTTTTGTAAAATTGTGTTTTCTATAGATTCTTTGTTTAAGTTTATCAAATCATTCATTTCATCTATAGCTAATAAAATTTCCTCTTTTGAATTTGGAACAGTTTCATAACCTTTATCAAGTAATTCTTCATCATATTGAATTTGAGTTAAACCTAGCTCAAAAACTTTTGAATAATTCATTATTTTTTTTGTTGAAATATTTCTATATTTTTTTGGAATTATAATTGGAACATAATAATCAGGTGTGCAATCTAAATCATGAAATTGTGAGAAATCAACAATTAAAGTTTTTTTTCTATTTAAAATTGGTACATAACTAATTCCTGAATTGGATCCTATCATAAACTTACAATTCATCGGTAAATAGATGTCTAGCATAGAATTTTTATTTTCAGATTTTGGATAATCTATCAAAAGATCTGAGTTTGGTATGATTTCTGGTTGATTTTTATCTCCTATTCTTACAGCCTTAAGAGAGTATTTTTTACAAATATTTATTAAACCAGGAACTTGATTATTGATATCAGCATCCCTAACTGATGGGATATCATTTCTAAAATGATAAGTTCGTGCAAAAAAACAAAGATATTTTTCTTTTTCAATATTTACTTTTTTAAAGTAATTTTTGCACTCTCGGATCTCTTTTTCATTAAAAACTAAAATTGGCTCGGTTTTTTGTAGTACTTGATAAATGTCTCTTATTTGCCATAAATTTTTTTTTTCTAAATCTAAATCGTGCCAATGTCTAAAAGGTGATTTCATAAAATGTAAAAACTTGAATTTATTTATCATTGAAAAAAGGGGATATAATATTATTCGAGGGCCAATTAATATTTTATTTTTCCATTTATTTAGTAAAAAATTGTTAGATATTTTATCATTTATAAACCATATAAAAATTCCTTTTTTATTATCATGTATATTATTTTCTAATTCTGCTAAAAAAATTTCTGTAGTAATCGAAAAATGTCCAATCGATCTTGTTTCTAGTTCATTAATTCTTATTCTAAAAAACGGATATATTAATATAATCAAAATTAATAATGGTGAATTAATTAAGTATAATAAAAACCAAATAAATTTGTTTTTAAAAATTATATATATGCTATTTTTTTTTCTTGATTTTAAAATCATTAAACTTCAGCAATTTAATAATTCAAATTAACCGGTGTTGCAACATGCCTGTCTGATTGTCTCACAACATCAGAATTATGAATATTATACCCAAACCACCACCGACCACTTTTTTCAAATTTAACAATTTTGTCTTTTGGATCGATTGTTTCCATTCCGTGTTTTAAACTTGCATAGAAAAAACCAATATCTCCGCTATCAATATAGTCTTCCATATCTAATTTTTTCTTTTTATCTATTAAGTAAAAACCACCTTTTTTATAATCATCTCCTCTTTTGCTTAAATAGCCTGAAATAATTAATCTAATTATTTTATTATTATCATAATGTGGTTCAATATATCCTCCAGGTGGATATCTCACAATTTGAACTCTTTCCACAATATGATCTTTTGCAGTATTTTTACTGTACTGATTGAATTCTAGTCCTGATAAAACTTTTAATGGCTCACAAGCTTTTAAAACAGTTTCTCTTATATTTGAGACATCTTTATTCCAATTAAACAAATATAATGAATGTTTTACGTGTCTTATTGAATAATTACCAGCAACTTCCTCATCAATCCACCTATGAAAATTTGGAGTACCTTCTATCATTTTATGAAAGGCCTCTGGGTTTTTTTTAAAAAATTCAGTAGAAGAATCAATAATATTGGTAACAGTTTTTTTATTTAAAGCATTTTTTAATATATATAAATCACCATTGTAAATTGAGTCCACAACAGCTTCTACGAAATTTTTTTCCTGATTATTAATCTTTGATATAAATTCTTCGTATTCTATACAGATTACTTTTCTATAAGTATTAGGTCTTTCCTTGATTTTTTCTACTCTTTCCCACTCTTCTCTAAATAAACTTGTTTTTTCAATTTTCATAAAATTAATATAATTTAATTATCAGCCAGTTTAAGCCATCCACACCTATTACAAGCTTCTACCGTACCATTTTCTTTCATAACATTTTTAAATTTTTTCATTAATTCTCCAAATATTATTTCATTTATATTTTTTTCTTTTATGTTTCCTACAGATATGGCCAAACACGGAAAGACTGTTCCATCAACATTAACATGTACACTTGCCCAAGGCTGAGCACAAGGTGCGAAGTTATCCTTTTTGTGTTCAACATTGTTGAGAATATCAATTTTTTCATCATTTAATGGATTTTCATCTGCAATAATATCGTCAAATTTTGGATGTAAAAAACCAACTTTTTTATGTTTAAAGTTAAACTTTTTTACTAAATATAACTGTTCTTTAATTTTATCCCATTTTTTATATTTATGTGCGGAACTCTTATTAAAAATATCATCAAATTTGTACATATAATCACAACCAAGTATTGGAGATCCTTTTAAAAACTGGAAACTGTGAGTATCACATTTTAAATCATCGATACAATATTTATGAATATCGAAAAGGTCGTCAGAGTTTTCATCCAAAACTACTGTTTTTGAGTCCAAAACACAATCTTCATGATTTAATTCTTTTTTCCTTTTTTGAAAATATAACATCATTTTTTCTACATGAGACCATTTTTCATCCCATTTAGTTTCTTTTACATTTGCTAATTTCCTAATTATATTTTTTCTATTATCGATAGATATAGATAGAACTTTAAAATTTTTTTCTAATAAAAAAAAGTCAATTAATTCTTCTGTCAATAGTAAACCATTAGTTATTATATTACATTCATGCCTTTTCACTGTCTCAGAGAAAATTTCTTTAAAATTTTTAATTGCAAGAGGTTCACCTCCTGTTAAGGTTATTCTAGAATTATTTGGAAGATCTCCTAAAAACTTAATCCATTCATCTGAATTTAAAGCTCCTTTTTGTTTTGTTCGATGTTGAAAACAAAAATCACAAGCAAGATTGCAAAGATTAGTCAAAACTAATACATACCTTTTGGGCATTAAATTTTCGTCTACATAAGCTTTACTTCTAAATTCAGCTAAGTCATTAGAAAATTTTTCTTTCCATTGAATATTTTTTTTATAATCTATATTGCTCATATTAAGCTCTTAATTGAAAATTTAAATTTTCATTTTTGAAATTTTCCATATTATCTTTTACCCAATCTACAGTTTCTTTTATTCCTTCATCAATACTTATTTCAGGTTTCCATCCAGTATCCTTGAATAATTTTTCACTACTAAGCCAATACTGTGAATCTTCACCTATTCTACCTTCTTTCATTTCTACAACATCCTCAAAATTTTTCCCTAAATAATTTGAAACTTTTTCAACTATATCTCTCATTGAAATCGGTTTGTCTACTCCTGCATTGTATATCTCACCCATTTTACCTTTATGAATTATCAAATAAATTGCTCTTGCAATATCTCTACAATGCATAAAAGATTTTTTCACTCTACCTCCACCCTCTAAAGGAAATTTTTCTCCTTTTAAAATTAGATAAGCTGATTTAGGAACAATTCTGTATAATAATTGACCAGAGCCATAACCGTTACTTGGTCTAATTATATTCATAGGGAAATTTCTAACTCTAAACATAGTTTCTAAGTGTAAATCTGCTGCAAGTTTTGATACCGCATAGGGACTAGTTGGATAAATTGGATATTTCTCATCTACTGGTTTAATTACCGGCCCATATAATTCAGAAGTACCTATTTGAATAAACTTTTTAAGATATTTCTTATTAGATAAAAACTCACAGATTTTTGATACAGCAGTAACGTTGGTATCATAATATCTAAATGATTTATCCCAAGATGTTGCATAAGCTAATGCTGCAAAATTTATTACAAAATCTGGCTTATATTCATCAAAATATTCAAATAAGAAATCTTGTTCATAAACTATGTGACATGGCTTGAAAATATATCTTTTGTCATTTTTTCCTATATTCAAATTGAAGGCTGGGTTTTTAACTTGATTACGCCCTACACAGACTACAAGTTCGGTATTTTTTTGTTCAAGTAAATACTTCGCCGTATGTAAAGCAAATACCCCAGCGCCGCCTAATAAAATATACTTCATTTCAAAAATATTTAAGTTAATGATTAGTTAGCTATACCTACTATATAAATTTCTTTCAATAATTTTCTCAGTCGAACAAGGATGAAAATTAAGAATTTTTTTTAACTTATTAAATGAAATTGAATAAGAATAGTTTTTTTTGGTCAAAAAATTAATCTTACTTTTGGAATTTGTCTTTTTAATCAACATTGATAACACTTTGTATAATTTTATTGGTCTACTAGCACAAACATTAACTGTATCAGATTTAAGTTTTTTATTATGAAAAATTATTTTTTCTATCATTTTTGATATTTCAAAAGTATCAATAACATTGTTAAACTTTGCATCCTTGTTGACGATAGTAATTTTTTTGTTTTTCTTTAAATCTTCTAAAAATCTAGAAATTATAGGATATTTTTTTGTATTTTTAATGCACAAGATACCAGGTAATCTTAAGTTAATATATTTTGATGTATTATTTCTCAGTAGTTCTTCACCAAAAAACTTAGTCACTCCAACTATATCAGGATTATTAAATTCATTTTTCTCTGTTAAAATTTTTTTTGATACTTCTCCATATACGTTTACAGTTGAAAAATTGATAATTCTTTTTACCTTTTTTTTTTTGGAAAAATTAATTAAATTAGATACTGACTTTAAGTTAGAATTATAATAATCAATTAAATTTCGTTTTTGTGAAAAAGTATGTGTTGCAATACAGTTTATAATATAATCTGGTTTTATATTTAATTTAATCTCGTTTTTTAAATCACTTTTGATCCACTTAATATTTTTATTTTTTAAGAGATGATTTTTATTATTTCTGTAAATTGCAAAAATTTTAAATTTTTTTGATAAAAAATAGACTAAATCTTTTCCTACATTTCCATTTGCTCCACATATTAAAATTTTCATATTATTTTTTTGAAACTAGACTTAAGTTTTTAGCATTTACTAAATCATAATCTCCAGTATATTTTACATGTTTAAGCACTTGTTTCCATTCAGATTCTTTTAAAATTATTGTTCCTAGAAGTGTCCATTGTCTTAATTGAATAAATTCTTTAAAGGTTTTATAAGATCCTAAAGTAACAAAACTTTTACCTTTTGAAACTCTTTGAATTTCTTTTAATAACGCAATAGCTCCTGTTAAGTCTTGTTCATAGACTACACCTAAAGCAATAACAAAATCAAAGGAATTTGTTTTAAAATTAAGTTTTGAATAAGAACTTATTTTTTTAATATTTTTTTTCACACTTTTTAATGAATGATTAATTGCATATTGAGATGACTCCAATCCAACAACTTTCATTTTAGGAATGGTTTTCTTTAAATCATTCATCAAAAATCCCTTTTTACAACTTATTTCTAAAATTTTTGATTTTTTATTTAATTTATATTTTTTGCAAATTTTTTCTGCAATAGGTTTCCATCTCCCATCATACTTAAATCCCCCCATACCATATATTCTTTTACCATCGTAAAATTCTTTAGATCTATATGACGCAACTATTCTATGTTTTATAGTTCTAAGATTTTCACTTACATATCTTTTTTTTTTGGGAGAAGGATAATTTCCTAATAAATTTACTTTACCCATTTACTAATTTAATTTTTCAATAACTGCTTTCATCCATGGGCCCATATCTTTATAATGAGCAGTTGTAACAATATTATCATCTATCACAGCTGGATTATCAGTATAGATTGCTCCAGCATTTACTAAATCATCTTCCATGCTGTAATATCCTGAGATTTTTCTTCCTTTAACAACTTTAGCTGAAATTAATAATTGAGCCGCACTGCAAATACATGCAATTAATTTTTTAGCTTTATCAAAACCACTTATAAACTTAATTATATCTTTATTTTGTCTAACTTTTTCCATTGCCTTAACACCACCTGGCAAAACTAAAACTGAGTAATCGTCTATCTTTACTTGTTCAATTTTTTTTATAGATTGATCCTTATTCGGTGGAATAGATGTACCCAAAATACCTTGAACAGGTTTGCCCTCTAAAATACAAACATCAATTTCAAAACCCTCTTCAAGTAATCTGTAATATGGATAAATAAATTCATGATCCTGAACTAAATTTCCTGTTATTATAATTGCTTTTTTCATTAATCTGAATTGTTACTACTTAATTCCTCTTTTGACAAGAAAGGGTACATATCCTCAAGTTTTGCAGGGATACTTTTACCTAATTCATTTCTTCTATTTACTGCTTTGGGTATTTGCTCCTCATTAGGACTCATTATAAGTTCACATAAAAAAGCTTTTTTTGAGTTAAGTATTGATTTTATTGACTTGTCTAGGTTCTTATGACTCTTGATTTTTTTATATAAAATATTGTGAGCACTAGCTAATTTTTTATAATTTGGGAATGACAAACCACTTTTTTTATCTGCTCCCATTACTCTTCCATCAAAACCCAATAATTGAGTTTGTTTAATTGTTAAGTAACCACCATTATTAAAAACAAAAATTTTAATTGGGATTTTGTTGTGCATTATTGTTGCTAATTCTTGAATGTTCATTTGAAATCCTCCTTCGCCAGTCAAACATATTAGGTTTGAATTTGATTTTTTATTAGCATAATAAGCTCCAATAGCAGCAGGTAAACCCCAGCCCATTGGAGCATGACCAGAATTAGTAAAAAATTTTTGATTATTCTTTATATCAATAGCTTGATGAGAGGTTGTAAAAGAAAACCCCATGTCTGTAATAATGGTATCTTTAGGTTTTGTTCTTTTAGATAAATTTTTTACGAAATAGTAAGAATTCACATATTTTTTTTCGTTTATCATTTTATCGATCAAAATTGGATTTTTCTTTCTCACATAATTACAGTAATCAATCCATTTTTGATTTGATTTATAATTTTTTAATTTTTTAAAAAGTTCTTCTAAAAAATATTTGGCATCACTCTCTATTATTAGATTAAGTTTTAAATTCTTCTTTTTTAATTCATAATTATCGATATCTACCATTGCTTTGAATTTGGCATTTCTAGCAAAATCTTTGGGATTATAACCTGTTACCATATATGGCAATCGTGATCCTACAGATAAGTAAAAGTCACAATTTTGAATTATAAAGTTTGATCCTCTTTCCCCAAATTGTCCTGGTTTTCCAAAATACATCTTGTGATTGGAAGAAACTATGTCATCTGCATTCCAAGTGACTAAAAAAGGTATTTGATATTTATCAAAAAATTTTTTTACTAAATTTTTTGAGTTTGATAATCTCACACCATGACCTAAATGAATCACAGGTTTCTTTGAGTGTCTTAATTTTTTTACAATTTGATTTATATCATCTTTTATTTGATAATTTATTTTTAACGGATTGTATTTTAATTTTAAAATTTTTTTTTCATCAATTTGCGCATTTTGCATGTCAGCTGGGATATCTAAAAAGACTGGTCCTGGTCTTCCAGACTTACAAATTTCATATGCTTTTTCTAAATAAAAATTAATCAAATTTGCATCTTTTACCATTACAGAAAATTTTGTAATTGGTTTAATAATATCAATTATATTTATCTCCTGAACACCGATTTGTCTTTTTTTTGTGTTCTGAATAGTCTGATTATAAAAAGCTTGGCCAGCTATGAATATGACAGGAATAGAATCGATCCATGCAGAACTAATTCCTGTGACTGCATTTGTCCCTCCCGGGCCAGTAGTTACAAAACAACAACCTACATCATTTTTAGATCTTGCGTATCCTTCAGCTGCAAATGATGCTGCTTGTTCATGATGATGTGCAACATATTTAATTTTTTTTGCTTTATATAAAGCATCTCCAAGAAAGATCGATCCACCGCCACTTACTTGAAAAACTGTATCAATTTTTTTTTTTTCTAAAAATTTGATTATGTAATCTGATAATCTCATATTTGCTTTTAAATTAAGTTTTTTAAATTATTTTTGTTTAATTACAAGAAATTCTTGAAATTTAGCAAACAAACTACTCTTATCTTTTGGAAGGTTTTGATTATAAATTTCACCTAATTTTTTTTTTTCGTGATCATCTTCAATATTTGTTTTAATTGGAAATAATAAATTTTCCGTAAGAATTTCATCAATATTATTGCTATCACTATTGATGATACAAATTTGATAATTTCCTAAAATGACTGGTTTTTTTTTTGCATCCTCATAATTTAAATAAAGTTTTTTTTCCTCAATTTTTGTGAAAAACTTTTTCGTTTCATAACCAGAATTAGATCTCTTATACTCATCCTTAAGTCTAATAATATCATTTTTATTTGTTGGAGTTTCAATTTCCATCACTAAAATATCTTTATCAAATTCAGAGGATGTTCTGTGAAATGCACCTTGGTCTATTGTAATAATATTTCCAGATTTTAATTTTAATGTACCATTTAAAGTATAAACATTTGCTTCACCCTCTAGTAATATCAGAGAAGTTTTTTTGCCTTTATGACAATGCATAGATGTTTTTTGATTCTTTAGAATTTTTAATATCCAAATTGATAATTCTGGTGAAGTAAAAAATAGATATTCATAACCCCATGGCTTTTTAACTACAACGTTTTTAAAATTATAATTTAAATTTTTAATATTTTCCTCATCATAAGTTATTTTTTTCAATTGATTTTCGTCTTCTTTTGATCGAACAATATTTTTTATAATTTCTAGTGAAAAACTCATTTGTAAAAAACCTCAATTTTATCAGCCATATATTTAAGCTGTTTGATGTTTAGATATTGATGAACAGGTAAAGTTAAAAGATTTTTTGATTGGAATTCAGCTTCCGGAAATTGACCTTTATTGAAACCAATTTTTTTTGCTGGAGCTTGCAAATGAAGAGGAATTGGATAATGTATTTTTACTTCAACATTATTTTTTAACAAGTATTTTTGCAGTTTATTTCGATTTTTAAAACAAGCCATATATAACGCAAAAGTTTCTCTATAATTTTTAATTCTAGTAGGTATTTTTATTTGTTTAATTTTTGAAAGCCGATCATCTAAATATTTTGCATTTTTATTTCTTTTTTTTACTATTTCTTCAACTCTTTTTAATTCAATTTCAGCAACAACAGCTTGCAAAGGCTGCATTCTTACATTTACACCCCACATAGATAAATTATCTCTATCTATCATTCCATGATTTCTATATTTTCTTAACCAATTAGCTATTTTATTATCGTTAGTTGCAATCATCCCTCCATCTCCCATGACGTTTAATGATTTTAAAGGATGCATGCTAAACGCATTTACATTTCCAAAACTACCTGGACTTCTTTTGAGAATTTTTGCCCCTATACCCATGCAAGCATCTTCAACAACTTTAATATTATATTTTTTTGCAATTTTTAATATTCTTGAAATTTCAGGTGATGCACCACCCCAATGAACTGGCAATATAACTTTCGTTTTAGTGGTTATTGCCTTTTCAATTTTATTTACATCAATTTGGTACCTATCATCACAATCCACAAAAACAATTTTTGCTCCACATGCGTGAATTGCTCCTGCCGTTGCATAAAATGAATTACAAACAGTTATCACCTCATCTCCCTCCTTCACCCCTAAGGATTTTAAAGAAAGTATTAGCGCATCTGTTCCGTTATTTGTAGAAATACAATGTTTTACTCCTATATATCTGGCAAATAATTTTTCAAAATTTTCAATATAAGGTCCTAGAGTAAATTCAGAAGTATCTATTAATTTTTTCCATGCAGAAAAATATTTTTTTTTATCTCTAAATTGAAAATTTAAATAATTAAATGGAACTCTGGTCATTTTTCAAAAAATTTATTAATTTTACTACAAACAAATTTAATCTGTTTTTTTGTTAAATGTTGATGGTGAGGAAATGATATAACTCGGTTTGCGATTGTTTCGGCATTTGGCAAATCTCCTTTTTTATAGCCTAAAAATTTCATTGAATTATGTAAATGTAATGCTGTTGGATAGTATAAAAGAGATTGAATATTAAAACGAGATAAATATTTTTGAAGTTTATTTCTTTTATCTGATAAAGCAATAAACATTACGTATGCATTTTTTTCATTTACTCCATCTTTTATTAGTTTAACACTTTCGGCTTTGAGATACTTGTTATAAAGGTTAATATTTTTCTTTCTTCTATAAATTATATTTTTCAATTTCTTTAATCTATAAGTTAGAATTTCTGCATGAAGGGAGTCTAGTCTAGAGTTAACACCTATAATTTTTGCATTATCACGGCCTTCAAGCCCATGACTTCGATAAAGTTTAATTTTATCGTGAAGTTTTTTATCATTTGTAATAACAAATCCTCCATCTCCTAATGCATTTAAGTTTTTTAAAGGATGAGTTGAAAATGCTGAAATTTTTCCAAAAGTCCCAGCATGTTGATTTCTATAATACGCTCCTGTGGCTTGCGCAGCATCTTCTATTAGCGTCAAATTATATTTTTTTGCAATCGATAGAATTTTATCCATTTTACAAACTCTGCCAGTCCAATGAACCGGCATGATTGCTTTTGTTTTTTTTGTAATAGCCTTCTCTATTAAATTGGGATCCATATTTAAATCATCCCCGACATCAACAAAAACTGGCTTAGCTCCAACATGAATTATAGAGTTCGCAGTTGCAACAAAAGATAGTGGGGAAGTTATAACTTCATCACCTTTTTTTATATCACAACTCCATAGAGACATCATTAAAGCATCAGTACCTGAATTCAATCCAAGACAATACTTTGCTCCAGTATAAGAACAAATTGATCTTTCAAAATTTTTTACTTCTTCTGTTAAAATTAAATTACCTTTACTTAAAACTTTATTAATTAATTTTAAAATATCTTTTTTTTCTTCTTTATACCTTGCTCTTAAATCTATTAATTCTACTTTCATATTTTTTAATTGTTTATACTTAAGTATTCTAAAATACCTTTTTTAAAAGACTTAAATTTTATACTTTTAAAATTTTTTTTTATCTTTTGTATATTAAATGGCCTATATCCATTATGAGGCATTAAGCCTACTCTTTTTGTTTTATACACTTTAGAATTACTATCTGTTGATTCTACAATAATTTTTGCAAGATTATAAAATGAGTTCACTTCGCCAGATGCTAAGTTGAATATACCAATTTTTTTTTTCTGTATGCACTCTAACAAAACGCTAATCATGTCGGAAATGTAAATATGATCTCGCAATTCCTCTCCATTTCCAAATAAAGTTATATTTTCATTCTTTTTGGCAAGGTTTAAAAATTTGTTTGGACCATAACCTTGATGAGTATCACCATAACCATATATTAGAGTAGGTCTTAGAATACATAGAATTTCTTCAAAAAAAGTCTTAAGTTGTAATTCCCTACTTAAATGCATCAGTCCATGAAGAGATAATGGTTTAGTTTCTGATGACTCTTTCAATTTACTTCTACTATCTGAGTAAACAGCATCTGAACTTATATAAATTAATTTCTTAATTCTTTTTCCTTTTAAAGCCCTACAAACATTGGAACATATGCTTATATTATTATAAAACATTTCAAAGTTCTTTACCGGAGCTTCAGCAGAAATAAAAATTACAATATCATTATTTTTAATTTTTTTTCTTAAAAACATATATGAGTTTTTATTCTTCAAATTAATTCTTTTTTTACCTAAAACTATGAATCTTATCTCTTTTTCTTTTAATTTTAATTGTAAATTCTTAGAAATAATCCCACTTGAACCTAAAATTACAATTCTGTCCGTCATTTATCTATTTCCCAATAGTAAAATATTTTTTTACTTTTTTATTTTTATTTTTAATTTGAACTACTCTGAAAGGGTCTATTACATATTTATTTATTGAACTTTTAGAAATTTTTTTTATTTCTTTTTTGTTAATCCATGGTCGAATGATTATTATTAATTCTGAGTTATCGAGTAAAAATTGAAGATCATTTATTTGACTTATCTTTTCATTTGTTAATTTTAACTTTAAAGAAGGTTCATAAATTCTTATTTCAGAATTTTTCTTAAAATATTTCAATAGATTTAATATCGGAGAATTTTTAATTGAATTAGTATTTTCTTTGTAGGAAGCTCCTATTATACCAACAGAAATTTTAGTTTTTTTTCCTAAAATATTTTCGTTATCTAAAACTCTTTTAATCCAAAGTTTCATATAATTTGAATTTTCAATAAAATTATTTAAAAATTTTTTTGGTTTTGAATTTTGCTTAAGTAATTTTGATGTAGTTACAATATCTCTCTCAATATTTCCGCCAGAAATACCTAATCCTGGTTTAATATATGAAAATTTACCTATTCTTTTATCAAGTCTCAAAGCAGGTAAAATTTCACTCCAGTCTGCTGAAAATTTTTCACATATTTCTGATAGTATATTGGTTGTTGTTATTGACGAAGCTAAAAGTAAGTTGATAGAAATTTTGGTTATCTCAGCACTCTCATAACCCATTTTTATAATTGGGCAGTTAAATTTTTTTAAATATTTAAGATATCTTTTATCAATATTCCTAAATTTATTTTCACAACCAATAATTATACGCTCTGGATTTAAAGCTCGATTAACTGCTTTGCCAAAAATTAATGTTTCGACTTGATGATACAAGTTTTTATGATTCATCTTTATCGAACGAATAAACCCTGGTTTCATTTGAGAAAGGACAATTAAAATTGAATTTCTATTCATATTTTTAATTGCTTTATATATCATTTTACTCAGTGATTTATGATCAGAATTTCCTTTAGAGTCTGTCTGAACGTCTTGAGAAATAAAAACTAAATCACATTTATATAATCTTTTAAAATCGTTTGAAAAAATGATATTTTTTTTGTTCTTAATAATTATATTATTTAAATTTGGTTCTTTGTATTCAAAAATGTTTCTTTCTAAATTCTTAACTCTTTCATTATTCTGATCAACCCCAATTACAAAGAAATTCTTTTTTGCAGAAGCAGCTAAATAATTTAATCCCAAATGAGATAAACCAACATATCCTATCTTTAACTTTTTATTCATTTAATATAAATTTTACCTAATTTAATAAATTGACTATTTAAAGAAATATCTTTTTTAATATCTAAATATTTTTTTTTGATTATTTTTTTTAAATGTTTGTTTTCTAGTTTCCATGTTGGATCACCTATTTTAAAGTTTAAATTTTTTTCAGTTGGTTTCCCTGATGGAAATTTTCTTTTTCTGTATGAAAGGCTACTTTTACTCCATTTACATAATGAATCTAAATGAACTGATCCTTTTGATCCAATCAGATCACATGTAAAAGTATTTTTCCACATACATAAAGACATTTCTAATTCTATTTTTATTTTATTTATCTCTAATGATAAAATTGCATGATCGGGTGCTTTATTTTCAAACCTATTAATTTCAATTAATTTTAATTTTTCAATTTTTCCATTAAACCAAAATAAACACAAATCTAATAAATGTGATCCGATATCTGATAACACTCCCAATTTTTTATCACGCCATTTACTTTTTTTTACTAAGTAAGATGTTCCATTGCCATAAAATATTCTACATTTATAAATTTTACCTAGAGTTTTTTTTTCTAAAATTTTTTTTAATTCTTTAATGTTTGGTTCAAAACGGTGATTATAGGCAATATATAAAATTACTTTGTTTTTTTTGGCCAATTTCTCAAGTTTAATTAATTCATTATTTTTTTTTGAAAGCAAAGGTTTTTCAACTAAAACATTTTTTTTCTTTTCTAAACAATACTTTATAATATCTAATTTTTGATCATCAGGAGTACAAACAATGGCTGTATCATAAGAATTTATTGGAACACTTTTTACTGATTTGAAATCGGCCTTCTTTAAATTATCAACAGAGTAAATAAAATCATTTTTTAAGTGACGTTTTCTTTTAATTCCTTGAACGCCCATTCCAATTACTATGGCTTTCATAACTTTGACTTTATTGAATATTTTGTTGACTCTTCAATTTGATTAATTTTTTCAATAACTTCTTTTGGGTCAATTGTGACATTACCATCTTTTTCACATTCACATGCTGCGGAGATAGATCCCAAAATACTGGCAACTAAAACTGAATTAGATAATTTTAATGATAATGATGCATAAGCAAGTAAAGCATCGCCAGCTCCTACCGCATCTAAAATCCTTTTTGTAAAACTTGGCAATGCGAAACCATTAGGATTACTTTTGCCATGAGCAAACAGTCCTCTTTCGCCAAGTTTTAGGATTAAGTTTTTTAAGCCAATTTTTTTGTCTAACTGTAATGTTAAATTACTTATACTAGCATCTTGATCAGCTAATGAAAACCGAGCTTCTTTTTCGTTTGGTGTTATTAAATCAAAATTTTTAAAATCTGTAATATTACCCCATCTAGTAGCAACTTGACTATCAGCAACTTTAAATGTCTTTTTATTTATTGCAGAACTTAAAGTCGGTATACTAGATTTATTGAATATTCCATGTCTAAAATCACTAAAAATAACAACATCTGCTTTTATTTTACTAATATAGTTTCTGATTTTATTTAATATACTAGATGAAATTGGTTGATTATCAACTTTATCAATTTTCAATAGATTATAATTATTTGCAACAATTGTATTTTTGTTTGTTGTTGGACGAGTATTATCTATGATTAAATTTAATTTAATTTTGGATTTTTTCATTTCATCTATTACAAATTTTTTTAATTCGTCATTTCCTAATATGGTTGTGAAATGGACGTCAGCACCAGCTTTTTTAAGATGTTTGGCAACTATTGCTGCACCACCAGTAAAATTTCTAACTCCTTGAAATAAAACACTTGGAGTAGGTGTTTTTAAATAACCTCCAATCAGATGAGTTTTTGTGTGTGTATCAACTATCGTGTCGCCTACTACATGTACTTTTAATTTTTTAAATTTTTTAAGAGTTTCTCTTAAAATGCTAAATGTTATCTTATTACTTTGCATCAAATCTAAAATCTTATAATTTTCTATTTTTGGTTCAGATATCTTTAAAAGCTTTGTAGATGAATATATGATATCACCAGGAGTAAATATCATTTCGCCACCATAATCTTCAACAACTTTGGCTTCCTCTTTTGTTGCAGGAGGTAGTTCGCCTGAAGAATACTCAAAACCTTTTGCAAAAAATTCAGGTTGAATTTTTTTCAAAATATTTATTGATGTTTTATTGTTATCTATGGTAACAAAATCTACCATTTCAAATGCTGCTAAATTTAATGCTCTCAAATTTTCTGGAACAAATGGCCTATATGTTCCTTTTTGAATGAATTTATCTGCGGTAATACTCACAACCAATATATCAGCTTTTGATTTTGCATAAATTAGATGTCTTACATGACCTGGATGCACTACATCAAAATTACCATGACATAAGATAACTTTTTTTTTCCTTGGTTTTTTACCTAAAGATTTTTTTAATGCTTCTTGAGTAAGTATTTTTTTTGAGTAATTATTTTTAAATTCATTTTTCATTTACTTTACTTTTTTCATATGTTTAAACCAAAGTCTTGTTGCTTTTTTTATTGATTGAGGATTCCATAGTGGTGCAGTTTTCCATTTTTGAATATCTTTTAACATTATTTTTACTCCAGTCTCAAATTTTACTTTTGGCTTCCACTTTAACAGTTTTTTAATTTTTTTAGGATTGGCACAAGTTACGTTTGGTTCTCCAGGCCTTGATGGTATATAGACTTTATTTCCACCCAAAATTTTTACCAAATTATTAATACTGTTTGGTTTGCCTGTCCCTAAATTAAAGACTTGACCAGAAATTTTTGTTTGTGAGGCTTTATAAAATGCCTCAACTACATCAGTGACATAGGTAAAATCTCTTTTTTGAGTTCCATTTCCAACAATTGTGAAAGGTTTATTCTCAAGTTTTTGTTTAAAAAAAACTCCAAAAACAGCTCCATAAACACCAGTTGTTTTAACTCTTGGTCCATAAGCATTAAAAATTCTAATAGAGTTTACAGGAAGACCATATAAATTTTGCCAATGAAAACATAATTTTTCACCAAGATATTTACTCATAGCGTAAGGATATAATGGGTTAATTTTATGTTTTTCTGGTGTTGGTGTTTTTGCAAGTCCATAACATGAGGAAGAGGCTGCATAAATAAATTTTTTAACTGAGGCTTTTTTTGCCGCATACAACATTTTTGCTGTACCCAAAATATTGGCATTTAAGTATTTAATTGGATCTTCAATTGAAGGAACTATATCTCCTACACCCGCAAAGTGAAATACATAATCACATTTAAAAAAAAATTTATGATTATAATTTACTTTACAAATGTCTTTTTTTTCAAAATTGAAATATTTATTTTTAAAATGATGTTTTAAATTTTCAAGCCTTCCACCTGAGAGATTATCAAAGACATTTACTATATATTTTTTTTTTAACAACAAATCAACCATGTGACTGCCTATAAAACCTGCTCCTCCTGTAATAATTGCCACTTTTTTATTATTTCTCATTCAGCTTTAATATTTTTCATTCTATTAATATTAAAATAAATATCTTCCGTAAATGAATTTTGTAACAAATTTTTTTTGAATGCATCACACAAATCCTCAACCGCATTTTCTATAGATCTTTTTGGTGAATAATTTAATATTCTTTTAATTTTATCTGAATTAATATGATAAGATCTATTATCATCTGATTTTTCTCTAATAATTTTGATGTCTTTTTTATTTGGAAATTTTTCTTCAACAACCTTTTTTACTAAATTTGCAATATCAAAGATTGATAAATTTTGATAACCTATATTAAATATTTCATTTTCAATTTTTTTGCTCTCAGAATTAATTAAAACTTCTACTGCATCAGAATAATCCATCACATGTAAATTTGGTCTCAATTGATCTCCTCCAAATACTTTTATCATACCTTTATTAACAGCAAAATTTGTTAAAATATTGACTGATAAATCTAATCTTTGTCTTGGAGCATAACCGCAAACAGTTGCAGGTCTAAATATTACACCTTCAAAATTTTTATCTGTGTAATTAAATAATGTTGGTTCACACATTCCTTTATACTTATTATATAAAGTTAATGGAACTAAAGGGTGATCCTCTGTTACATTTTTTTTATCTGAAATTCCATATACAGAACTTGATGAAGCATAAATAAACCTTTTTATCCCAGCTCTTTTTGCAGCTTTAACCATGGGTTCAAATGCATCAAGATTGATGCTTGTAGATAATTTTTCATCTAAAGCAAAACTGGTATCATTTGATATACATGCCAAATGAACAAATACATCATGATCTTTTGATGTTTCGTAAATTTTATTACTGTCCCGGATATCACCTTTTACAATATTTAATTTAGAGTTATTTTTAGGTAAATATTTATCAGTATAATACATTATATCGTAAACTGTAACCTCATACCCTTTTTTTAAAAGCTCTGGTACAAGGCAGCTTCCTGCATAACCTGCACCACCTGTAATAAAAATTTTTTTAAAATTCATTTATTTAAATTTTGATTTTAAATCCTGCAGAAACAGCATCTTTGTAAAACCCCTCAACTGTTTCTAGAGAAAATTTTTCTAAATCTCTGTCTAGATAAGAAAATTTTTTCAATATTTCATGCGGAACTGTTATTATTTGACAGCCCAAACTATTTGCTTGATAGATATTGAAAATTTCTCTTGTGCTGGCCCATAAAATTTCTGTTTTTGGTTTCTTTTTGGATAACTCTAACGCATCTGTTATAATCTTAGAAGGGTCAATACCTGTGTCAGCAATTCTACCTGCAAAAATAGATAAAATTGTTGGCGTAGAGATGTCCAAAACATCTAAAACTTTTTTAACTTGATCCAAAGTAAATATTGCCGTGACATTGCAAATTATACCTTTTGCTGACAGTTTTCCAATCAATTCACAAGTGCTTTGTTTTTTTGTATTCGTAATTGGTATTTTGACATTAACGTTTTTACCCCAAGATGAAATTTCTTCAGCTTGATCTTCCATTTCTTTAATATCGTCAGAAAAAACTTCAAATGATATTGGTTTATCTTTTATCTTTGAAAGAAGATTAATTGCAAATTCTTTATAATCCTTTACTCCAGCTTTTTTCATTAATGAAGGGTTTGTGGTAAAACCCTGAATATAATCTAATTGATTTAAATTATTTATTGAATCAAAATCGGCTCCATCTGCAAAAATTTTTATTTTTAATTTATGTATGCTGTTCATTTTTGATATCTCTCAATATAAATTTTGTTGCTTCTTTTATATTCTTTACTGAAACTATTTGTTTCAAAGGTTTTTTTTCTAAATAATTTCTATCAATAAAAATTGACTTGCATCCTACTTTATTACCACAATCTATATCAATAGATCTATCTCCTATCATATAACTTTTTTTAAAATTAATATTAAACATTTGAGATGCTTTATTTAACATTCCTGTTCTTGGTTTTCTGCATTTACATTTAGTTTCTAAGGTGTGAGGACAAAAAAATATTTTTGTAACCTTGGTTTTTTTTTTTAAAAGGTTGTGCATCTTTTTTAAAGTTTTATTAGAAATAAGTTTCCTTTCAACATCTGGTTGGTTCGTTACAACAATAGTTTTAAAACCTAAAGAATTTAAAACTTTTATACATTTAAATGAGTCTTTGTAAATTCTAAAATTTTTTAAATTAGTTGGCGCGTATCCTTTGCCTTTTCTGACTATAGATTTTACTAAAACTCCATCTCTATCTAAAAAAACAGCTTTTTTTTTTACCATTTAGTTTTAATTTTTTGAAGTGTCGGATGTGAAACCAGACAATGCCAAACTACAGCTTGATAAGCTTCGGTGAAAGGCGTAACTAACTTAAGATCTACGTTAGGAATAATTATAATTTCATTTCCATTTTTTTTTGTGAATCCACCATCTCTTCCAACAATTCCAAAAACTTTGGATTTTATCTTTTTTGCATACTTTGTTGCTTCAACTAAATTTAAACTTACTTTTTTTGTCAAATTGCCACCACCCACTGAAAGAATAAAAATTGCATCCTTCTTATTTAAGTTGCTAACACGAAGCCATTCTTTAAAAGAGCTGTTCCAACCATCGTCATTAATTCTTGCCGAAAATTCTGAAACGTTGTCTGTTGGCGTATAAGATTCAATTTCACAAAGTTTTCTAAAATCGTTTACTGCATGAGATGCATTACCAGCACTACCACCTACTCCTAAGAAAAATAGTCTTCCACCTTGTTTTTTAATTTTTAATAAAGACTTTGCAAGCTTATCAATCTTGTTTTGATCAATTTTTTTTGATATTTCAGATATTCCTTTAAAATAATTTTTAATATGATTATTTTTTTTCATTTTTTAAATTATGAGTCTTTGTATAACAAAGTTTTCGTTATAAATCCTAAAAAATAATTACCAAGTTTCTTTTTGTTATTTTTTAAATTTTTTTTATAATTATAAATATTATTTTTTTTTTGTTTTGATACTTTGAGAAGTAATTTAGTCAAATTACTGTGTGAGTTTGGATTAAAAAAAATAGTATTTTTTGATTTAATTTCTCTATTTATTGGAATATCTGAAATAATGAGTTTTTTTCCATAAGATATGGCTTCATAAGAAGAAAATCCACCTGGCCCACCTTCGTATAAAGTTGGCTGAATGACAGCCTTTGAATTCTGAATAAGTCTTAATTGATCCTCTCTTGGAATTATATCTAAAATTCTTATTTTGTTATTTGAAATTAGAGAGTGATACTTTTTATTTAATTCTTTAAAATAAAACGGAAATCTAGTATCAGATGTATCTCCAGTACAAATTAATTGGTAATCTGATTGGTATTCCAAAAATTTTTTAAAAGCTTTAAAAACAATTTCATGATTTTTATGTTTCCAAAATCGATTACAAATTAAAAAATAGTTTCTATTTATTTTATATTTTTCTTTGATATTAAAAGGAATATTTTTCTTTTTATCATAAACAAATGGTAAAAATGGAATTACATTAATCTTATTACTTTTTATTCCATAAGTTTTAAGTATTCCTTTTTTTACAAATTTTGAATTTACCAAAATAGTATCATTTTCTCTTAAAACTCTCTTAAATAAATTGTTTCTCATTTTTACCTCTTTTTTAGAAAATAATTTTGGCAAGTCGCAATGCTGCAAGTCATAAATGTACCCTGCAGCTAAAAAATTTCTCTCATCAATAGCTGAAATTAATGGGAATACAAAATCTGGATTAAAATTTTTATATTCACTTTCTTTTGTAAAATAATTACAATATTTTTTTAAATCATTATTTTCTTCTACAAAATCTTTAGCTGGATAACTAAATTTATGAATTCTTTTTTTTTCATCTAAAAAAAAATTCTTAATACTTAGAATAATATTCCAAATTATTTTTTTTATTTTAATGAAATAACTTTCTTTAAAAATAAGTATCTTTAGTGAATAATTATTTTTAAATTTGCTATTCGATAAAAGTGAATAGGAAATATATTTAATTAATGAGAAAATGCCGTGAGTTGGATATTTACCAGAAGTAATTATTATGTTTTTACTCACTTTTTTTTTCGAGATTTAAGATATTTAATTGGGTTTCCAGCGTACACTGACCAACCATCTAAATTACCTTTTACAAATGATAAAGCTCCGATTGTTGTTCCCTCTCCAATTTCACTCTCTCCAATTATAACTGTCCCCGAACCAATTATAACATTGTCCCGTATCAAAACTTTTTTTAATAATGGTTTATCAGCCTCATTTAATTCCAAGTAATTGTCTAATTTTGAATATATTTTAACTCCCTGAGAAATATTAATATTATTTCCAATTTTAATATCTCCTCCACATCCTAAGTATGTCTGTCCACCTATATGAACATTGGAGCCAATTTCAAGAGTTCCCTCTTGAGATGATATTATTGTAAAATCATCTATTCTAACGTTTGAACCTATTGAGATATTGCTTTCTCCTATAATCGTAACATTTTTTGAAATTTTTATATTAGATCCTAAAGATTTAAAATTTTTTTTTTCTAAATAATCATTATCAAAAAATTCGTTATTCATCTTTTTATCATCACTTTATAAACACTCATTAATTATTGAACATATATATCTTATTTCTTTATCTTTTAAATCTGGATATGAAGGTAAAGACAGGCCTCTTGAAAAAATATTTATTGAATTTTTGAAATTGATATCAGCTTTTTTATACATCTTTAATTTGTTCATGGGTTTGAAAATTGGACGAGTCTCAACTCTTTTTAACAATAATTTTTTTTCAATTTTATTTCTTATATTGCTATTTTTAAATAAAATATTAATTAACCAATAAGTATTTTTGCAGTTTTTATCATTTTTTTGAAAAGATAGATTTGTTGATTTTAGAAATTTGTTATAAAGCCTATTTATTTCCTTTTTTCTTTTTATTAATAAATTAATCCTTTTTAATTGAGCTAAGCCAATTGATGCACAAATATTCGTCATTCTATAGTTATATCCAATTACCTCATGATTATAATAGTTATTTTTTTTAAAAATATTTAAACCCTGAGATTTAAGTTTTACTATTTTTTCAAAGATTTTTTTATTTTTAGTAACTACCATTCCACCTTCACCTGTGGT
>MDSV01130440.1_pt1 | contig 27346 bp, 29 predicted proteins | sample 810851 | NCBI WGS metagenome assembly MDSV01 (sample SAMN05326640, study PRJNA326480) | marine metagenome | isolation source: seawater | place: Atlantic Ocean: North East | collected 2012 | reverse complement strand
ATGATTTTACTATTGCTGTGACTTAACAACCAAATTTTAAAATCTTGAGCAACTTTTGGATGAACCAGATTATTTAGTTGTTTCAAAATATTTGAGTTATGAAAAACTATATCAGAAATAAATGATTTATTTAATATCTCATTAGTATAAGCTTTTTTACCAAGTAGATGAATAATTTGTTCTTTTAGAGATGGATCATTATTCATTAACCACTTTGCTCTTTGATCTGAATTATAAACCGGAAGCCCTAGGTTAATTAAAATTTTGGAAACTGTTGTTTTACCAGATCCAATACCTCCAGTTAAACCAACTTTAAGCATTTATTATTGTTTATTTTCTTCTGTTAATTTAGTGCTTGAATCTAATGAAATTGAAGATTTATCAACTTTGATTTTTGTATTGGTATCGATATTAATTACCACTGTTGTTTCTTTAATATCAACCACTTTACCGTGAATTCCGCCAATAGTAACTATAGAATCTCCTTTTTTAAGATTGTCTCTTAGATTTTGTAATTCTTTTCTTTTTTTGTTTTGAGGTCTAACCATAAAAAAATAAAAAATGACAAAAATCACGACTAAAAAAATGATATTCATTATACCACTATTGTCCCCTTCTGGAACTATTTGAAGAAAAAAAACTTTATGCATACTATTGATTTTTATTTTAAATTCCAGCTACATATCCTTCCAAATACAATTTATTAGTTGCTGGTCTTGTATTTGCCAATATAGAAATATATTTTTTAATATAACCTGTTCTGTTTGTATTTAAAACAACTGGTATTTCTCCTTTTTCACCGGGTTTAATTGGTGTTTTAGGCCATCCTTTTAATACTGTACACCCACAGCCTGCTTTTACAGAATTTATCAGCAAAGGGGTATTTCCATTGTTAGTAAATCTGAATGTATGTTCTACTTTTGATCCTAAAGCAACAGTATCGAAATTAAAGATCGATTCTTCAAAATTGATGACTGGAGGGTTTTCAGGATCAATTAAATCCGCAGTAATATAAGAAGCATTATTAATTTGATCACTCACACAAGAAATCATGAAAATTAATGAAAAATAAAAAATACATCTTAACTTCATAACTATCCTATTAATCCTCTACCCATTTTTTTAATCTGGCCTTGTTTTTTCAAATCAATGAAAATTTTATCTAATATACCATTTATAAATCCATTACTTTTTGGAGTACTATAGAATTTTGATATCTCAATATATTCATTTAAAGTAACTTTAAGGGGGATTGAAGAAAATTCTTTTGCTTCTGTTATAGCTAAATTCATTAATAATGAATCCATTTTAGCCAATCTTTCACTTTCCCAATTTTTTGAATACGACTGTAAAACTTCATCGTTATGAGATTTATTTGAAATAGCTTTTGAAATTAAATTCATCGCAAATTCTTTCTCATCGTCTTTCCACAAAGACATTAAAACAATGTCCTGATCTTCTTTAAAAGATTTAATAGTTTTTATTATCATAGATGAAACATGGTCTAGATCGTCTTGCCAATAAATACTTTTCTCATCAAAAAAATGATGAAGCAAATCATAATTACAAATTTCTTCTTTAAATAATTTAATTAATTGGTTTCTATGAATTTCAAAACTATCATTATCAGACATTAAAATCTCTTTAAAAGTTTCAGAATTACAAATTTCTCTAAACATTTTCTTAATCAAGTCATTTTCTACATCGCCCAGCCAATTAACTTTTGAATTATTTATTAAAGTTGCTAGATCTTTAGAAGATTCTAACTTCTTAATAACTTTGTTATCAATAAATGAAGAACTTAAGTCTGAACTTTGTTGTTTAGTATAAGATCTTTTAGACTCTTCTATTTTTATATGTGCGTGTCTTTTAAGAGGGATGAAAATTTGAATCAAATAAGTATATAAATCAAAAGTTTTCTTCATACTATGAATAAATTCTTTTAATCCATTTTCCAAATCATGACTATTTGACTGACTAAATGCATAAAATGCCTGAAGAACTTTAATTCTTATATGTCTTCTATTAAGCATTCTTGAATTTTAAAGATTCTTTTTTAATTCTATCTTCTGCAATAATGTTAGCTGCTATTGAAGAAGGAATATTTTCATTTCTAGATTTATTTAAAATATCTAATGTAGTATTATAAATATTTCCTGCCATTTGCATTACTTTTTCATCACTAATGTCATGAATTTCAGCATAGCAATTCATTACTCCTCCTGCGTTAATCAAGTAATCTGGGGCATATACAATGCCCTTTTCAAATAATTGTTTTCCATGAATCAGATCGTCTTGAAGTTGATTATTTGCTGCACCGGCGACTATCGAACACTTTAACTGATTAATAGTACTAGTATTTATGGTTGCTCCTAAAGCACAAGGTGCATATATATCGGTATTAATGCTAAACAAATCATCTGGACTAACATAACTACAATTGTATTTTTTTACCGTTTTTGCAACAGCATCTTTGTTAATATCTGTTATGGTAACTTCTGCACCTTCTTTATGAAGATAATCTACTAAATATAACCCAACATGACCAATTCCTTGAACAAGAATTTTTTTTCCAGAAAGACTTTCTTTTCCACTTTGAAATTTCAATGCTGCTTTCATTCCCATGTAAACTCCATAAGCAGTTACTGGAGAAGGATCTCCTTTTTTGCCAGGCAGACCCGTTACATTTTGAGTGGTTTTAGAAACATGTAACATATCTGTTGGATTAATCCCAACATCTTCAGCAGTGATATAAGAACCTGATAAGGAGTCGACAAACTCACCAAATTTCATAAATAATTCTGGAGACTTTTGAGTCTTAGAATTTCCTAAAATAACTGCTTTTCCACCTCCTAAATTTAAACCAGAAATAGCGTTTTTATACGTCATTCCTTTTGAAAGTCTCATTACATCAATTAATGCTTCTTCATTATTACTATAATTCCACATTCTTGTACCACCTAAAGCGGGTCCGCAAACAGTATTATGAACTGCTATAATAGCTTTAAGTCCGGATTTTTCATCCTGACAAAAAAGTATTTTTTCATGATTCATTTTAAAAAAATCTAACGGGTTGCTTTTGGAGACTTCTTTTTTATTGTTTAGTAGATTTTTCATTTTAAAAAACTAGAAATATTTGACAAAAATAATATTTTGACAACATAAAAATTGAAAAAAATAAATTGCTTAATTTAAGTCTATATATTTGAAATGAATTGAAGTCTTTATTTCATTTAAATAAATACCTATGGAAGTATAAATGGCATCTGTTTTTAGGATTGTTATTTATAATTGCTTCTAATTATTTTGGCGTTTATATGCCTAAAATAATTGATGATACTATCGATGAGTTGATCAATTTAGACGGGGACTATCAAAAAGACAATAATATTATTTGGAATTTAGGTTTAAAACTTGTGATTACCTACATGACATTTTCTTTACTTAAAGGAGTATTTTTATTTTTCACCCGACAGACTATCATTGTAATGTCAAGAAAAATTGAATTTGACTTGAAAAATGAAATATTTTCCAAATACCAACAACTAAGCATTTCATTTTATAAAAAAAATAAGACTGGAGACCTAATGAATCGGATAAGTGAAGACGTTACTAAGGTTAGGATGTACTTAGGTCCAGCTATAATGTATTCCATCAACGTAACTGTTTTATTTATAATGGTTATTTCCTTTATGATTTATAAAAACTTAACTCTTACATTATACGTTCTCTTCCCTTTACCAATACTCTCTATAATAATATATAAAGTAAGTAGTATAATAAATAAAAAAAGTGAAATTACTCAACAAAAACAATCTCGGATTACTTCTTTTGTTCAAGAAGCATTTTCAGGTATAAGAGTAATAAAAGCGTATAATAAAAATAAACACTACTTAAATAACTATAAAATTGAAACCAGTGATTACAAAAAAGCGTCTCTTAGTTTAGCGCTAGTAAATGCTCTTTTTCTTCCATCTATTATATTTCTAATTGGATTAAGTACAGTTATAACAATTTATCTAGGTGGAGTAAAGACCATACATAATGAGTTAGACTACGGTGATATAGTTCAGTTCATATTTTATATTAATATGTTAACCTGGCCATTTGCATCAATTGGATGGGTAAGTTCTCTTATACAGCGTGCAGCAGCATCTCAAAAAAGAATAAATGAATTTATAAAAATTAATGAAAAAATAAAAAATGAAGGTCAAAATAACATAAAAGAGTTAAGAGAAATTGAGTTTAAAAATGTACATTTTAAATATCCAAATAAATCAGATGCAGTTTTAAAAAATATTAGTCTCAAAATTAAGTCGGGCGAAAGTTTAGGGGTTTTTGGCAAAACAGGATCTGGTAAATCAACTCTTGCTCAACTTTTATGTAGACTTTATGAAGTGGATAATGGAAAAATATTAATTAATAATATTTTAATTAATGAGATAAATTTACATGAATATAGAAAGAAAATAGGGTATGTTCCTCAAGACGTTTTTTTATTTTCAGACACCATTAAAAACAACATTGCTTTTGGCTTAGAAGAAAAGGAATTTGATTTTGACCATGTAAAAGAATCTGCAAAAAGTGCTGGATTAATTTCAGAAATTGAAAAATTTAACGATTCTTTTGAAACTAAAATTGGAGAAAGAGGAGTAACACTATCTGGAGGTCAGAAACAAAGAATTTCAATAGCTAGAGCTTTAGTAAGAAAGCCTCAATTATTGATATTTGACGACTGTCTTTCTGCAGTAGACGCAGAGACTTCTAAAAGAATTCAAGGAAATCTTCAAAAAAAAGAGAATGCAAAAATAGCCATTCACATAAGTCATAAAATAAGTAATTTAAGTGACTGTGATCGTATTATAGTTATGGAAGATGGATCGATAACAGAAGAAGGAAGCCACAATGAACTTTTAAAAAACAAGGGTTTTTATTATGAAATTTTTAAAAAACAACAGCTAGAAAAAAATTAATCCCACTTAATTTTTGGAAAAAAATAAAAAGGTTAATTATATTGCACTATTATTAAAAGAAGAAGGCAATGGAAAAAAACAAAGATCAAGACAACTACAGAAATGAAATTTATTCTAAATCTGTAAGAGCTGGAAAGAGAACTTACTTCTTTGATGTGAAGTCTACCCGATCAGGTGACCACTATTTAACCATTACAGAAAGTAAAAAGAAATTTGATCAAGATGGGAATTTTCACTTTGAAAAACATAAAATATTTCTCTATAAAGAAGATTTTGAAAAATTTAAAGACGGACTTCATGAAGTAGTAGACAAGGTTATTTCACTTAATGAAAATATCTCCAATAACAGCGAAGATTCCTTAGAAAGTAAATCTTTCAAAAATCTAGATTAGTTATTTTTCAACACTCAAAAAGTAAGCACTATTTTTCATATTTCTGATTTTCAGTGTCTTACAGATTTTATCAGAGTGTATATTTCAAAAATGTTGACAAACATTTTCTGTATTTTCATTTAAACACATTCATGTTTAAAAATGAATCTTTAAATTCAAAAAATATATGCTTATAACAATAACTTTATTGTAAGTAATAATTAATTGGAACTTTAATTAATGGGTAAAATAATTACAATAGCAAATCAAAAAGGTGGAGTTGGTAAAACAACAACTGCTATTAATTTATCTGCCTGTTTAGGTGTTTTAGATAAAAAAACATTACTAATCGATGCAGACCCTCAAGCTAATTGTACTTCTGGAGTAGGATTTGAACCTAGAAAAGTAAATCAAGGTATTTATGATTGTATAATTAATGGAGTTAATCCTAAAGAGTTAATTATGCGGACAAAAAGTCCAAACTTGGACCTCCTACCCTCTCATATAGATTTAGTTGGAGCAGAAATAGAAATGATCAATTTAGAAGAGAGAGAATATGTTTTCAAGAAAATGTTCTCAAGCTTAAAAGATGAATATGATTATGTTTTAATAGATTGCTCTCCTTCTCTAGGTCTTTTAACCTTAAATGCCTTGACTCTTTCTGACAGTGTAATTATACCAGTTCAATGCGAATATTTTGCACTAGAAGGGTTAGGAAAACTGTTAAATACCATAAAAATAGTTCAAAGCAGACTGAATAAATTACTTGATATTGAAGGTATTTTACTAACCATGTATGATACTAGATTAAGACTATCTAACCAAGTAATTGAAGAAGTTAAAATTCACTTTCAGCAGTTGGTTTTTGACACTATCATCCATAGAAATACCCGTCTTGGAGAGGCTCCAAGTCATGGAGAAACTATTATCATGCATGATGCAAGCAGTAAAGGTGCTGTTAACTACTTGAATTTAGCGAAAGAGTTAATAAAAAAGACTATGGTTGGTAATACTTTAAATACCGTTTCTAAAAATACAGAATTGAATGGTTTCTAAGAAAAATGCTCTTGGAAAAGGTTTAGGTGCATTATTAGAAAATGCTAAAACTGATATCACATCAAAATCGCAAAACTCAGATCCAGATCAAGTTAAATCCATTTCTAGAATTAATATCTCTAATATAAGTCCCAATCCTTTTCAGCCCAGAATAGATTTTGAAAAAGAATCCCTAGAAGAACTTTCCAATTCAATCAAAGAACATGGAATTATTCAACCTATTACCGTTAGAAAAATGGGAAGAGATCATTTTCAGATAATTTCTGGTGAGAGAAGGTTTCAAGCAGCTAAAATCGTAGGCATTTCTCAAATTCCTGCTTTCATAAGAATTGCCGATGATAAGAAAATGCTGGAAATGGCAATTGTAGAAAATATTCAAAGAAAAGACCTAAATGCAATAGAAATAGGACTTAGCTATCAAAGACTAATTGATGAATGTCAGCTAACTCATTCAGAATTGAGTCAAAAAGTGAGTAAAGACAGATCTACTGTTTCTAATTTCTTAAGACTATTAAAATTACCTGTAGAGATTCAAAAAGCGGTCAGAAATGGTGACTTAAGCATGGGACATGCAAGAGCTATACTTTCATTAGGCAATGATGCAGAAATGATAAATGCATTTAAAAAAATTAAAAATGAACAACTTTCTGTTCGAGATGCCGAGAAAATATTTAATGGAAAAACTAATTCTATTAAAAATAGATTAAAGATATTAAGCAATTATGAAAGTAGAATTCAAAATGATCTTTCTTTTCAGTTAAAATCTAAAGTAATTATTAAAAAAAAACTAAAAGGAAATGGTCAAATTGTGATCCATTTTAAGAGTCAAGATCATCTGAACGAAATACTAGATAACTTTGATCAATGATCAGGTTTTTCATATATTTTTTAATTCTATTTTCAAATCAATTTACCTGCCAATCTATTGATACAATTGATCAAAAAAAATTCACCAAAAGATCTACTATTTTATCATGTATTGTTCCAGGGTTGGGTCAATTTCAAAATAATCAGATACGGCCTGAAAATGTTAAAAATAGACTTTGGTGGAAACTTCCCATTATTTATGCAGGAATAGGATCTACTACTTTTTTGGTGAATTTTAATAACCAAGAATTTAGAAAAATAAAAGAAGAACGGGTTTCTAGAAATCAAGGCAATGCTGCTAATAACTATCCTTTATATTCCATTGATCAATTAAAAATAATTCAAGAAGATTACAGAAGATTACGAGACTTATCATTAATTTCATTTATTGGTGTTTATGTATTACAAATTATTGATGCAAACGTGGAAGCTCATTTGTTTCTTTTTGATATAAGTGATCATCTAGGATTTAAACTAAAACCCACCTTTTTAATGGAAAATGAAACTAATTATTTTACAACTCAAATTTCTTTTAATATTAAATTTTAAAGAAATAATTATTAATAATAAATAAAATTACCTATCTAATAAAAAATGAAATAGTATGGAAAAATATGATTTGTGTATTATTGGAGCTGGTCCCTCAGGTTATGCTGCAGCAATGAGAGCTGTTGATTTTGGTAAAAAAACTGTTTTAATTGAAAAAGATAAAGTTGGTGGTGCAGGGCTCTATAATGGTGCACTTTCATCTAAAACAATGTGGGAACTATCTCAAAAACTTAGAACAATTAACGAAGGTATAAAGTCTGCTGGAAGAAAGGGTGTTGATTTATCATGGGAGGATGTTCAGAAGAATTTAATGGATTCTACATTTGATAGAAAATTTCAATATTCATGTCACTTAAAATTACTTCAATCCGAAGCTCTAAATAACATTTTCAAATACGAAAGAGGCTTAGGAACATTTATAGACAATCATCATGTAGAAATTCAAAAATCTGATACAGAAAAAAAAACCGTATATGCAGAAAATATCATAATTGCTACGGGTAGTAAGCCAAGAACATTACCTAATATTGAAGTAGATGAGAAAGTAATTATGACTAGTGATGGAGTTGATCATATGACGGAATTTCCAAAATCAATGGTTATTGTAGGAGCTGGAGTTATTGGATGCGAATATGCTACAATATTTTCGAACTTTGGAAAAACTAAAGTTTATTTAATAGATAGGTCCGATAGAATTTTACCATTTGAAGACAATGATATTTCAGATTTAATAAGTAAAAATTTAAAAGAAAAAGGGGTAACTATTCATAATAAAGCCCAATTAGAAAGATTGGAAATTAAAGAGGGTGAAGTAGAATATGAACTTTCATATAAAGACGGAACTAAAGAAATAATTCGAGTTGAAAAAGCTCTTTTATCAGTGGGAAGAAAATTATGTATTGAAGGATTAAAAATGGAAAATGCTGGAGTTACTTTAAGTAAAAGAGGCGTACATATTGGTGATATTGATACTCAAACAAATATATCTAATATCTATGTAGTTGGTGATGCTAGTGGACATATCTCATTAGTAAACGTGGGTGAACTAGAAGGAAGATATGCAGTAGAAAGAATTTTTTCTAAAAAATATTACCCCATCAACTATAAAAACATCTGCACTATTATGTTCCTACAACCTGAAGTAGCAGCTGTTGGAGTTAATGAAAAAACTTGTATTGAACAAAATATTCCTGTTAAAGTCGTTAAACTAGATTATTCTTGTATTGCCAGAGCTATAGCTATGAGAAAAACAGAAGGTTTTTTTAAAATAATTGTTACAGACGATAAAAAAATGAAAATTTTAGGAATGAGGGCGGTTGGAGAACATGCATCCAGTGCAATTCAAGGTGTTGGTTTATTAATGAAGATGGATAAAAACATTCACGAACTTGCAGAAATGGTTCATCCTCACCCATCAATTATTGAAGGCATTCAAGAATGTGTAAGAATGCTATTAAACAAATCTATTTTCAAATCTTCTATTTTCAAAGACAAACTTTCTTGTTACAGAAGATTAGGAGATAATATAGAAAATTTACAAAGACTGTAAATCCCGTTTATTTACCATTATTTAAATATGATCGAAATGAGAAATCATGTATTGATATTCCTTATTTTTTTTCTAATTATTTTATCCTGCAATGATAATTCACTTAAAGTAAGTGATCATAATAGTAATACTCATTTTAAAGATACTTTAAATATTAAAATTAAGTTTATAGAAGATGACCAAAGAAAAGGAAAAATAGAATCATTTTTTCAAAAAAAATTCAAACAAAGGCAATTTAATGGCAATATTTTATTTGCTGAAAATGGTCAAATAATTACGAATAAAAGCTATGGCTTTGCAAACTTTCAAGAAAAAGAAAAGCTTACCCAGAATCATTCCTTTCAGCTTGCTTCAGTATCAAAACCCTTTACAGCTATTGCTATTTTACAATTAATAGAAAATGGCATTTTAACCTTGAACGATACAGTTGAAAAATTCCTACCAAATTTTCCATATAATGGCATCACTATTCATCAACTTTTATCTCACAGATCAGGACTTAGTCAATACACCCATTTTTGTGATTCACCTGACAGTATTTGGCCAGATAAAAATAAGACGATTAATAATGATGATGTAATTGAAATTATTTCAAAAATAAAACCTTTAAAAAACTACCCTCCTAACCGCAGATATTATTACTGCAATACTAATTTCCTTCTTCTTGCTTCAATTGTAGAAAAAGTGACAGGAATTACTTTTAGAGAATACTTAAAATCAAATATTTTTTCTCCTTTAGGAATGAATCATACTGTTTTATACGACAGAACTAATTTTGAAGAATTAATACTACCTACTCAAGGTTATGAAAATAGAACTCCATGGGAAGATGTTTATCTAAATGGTGTAGTTGGTGACAAAGGAATATACTCCACTACTTTAGATATGTTTTTATTCGATCAAGCTCTTAATCAAAATACATTAATCAATGATAGTCTTAAGAAATTAGCCTTCAGTAAAATGAACAAAGATTATCATCAAAATAAAAACTATGGATATGGTTTTAGGCTTAAAACACATAAAAAATTTGGTAAAATTGTTTATCATACTGGTTGGTGGAAAGGCTATAGATCTTATTTTATAAAGATTCCACAAAGTAATCAAACAATTATAGTTTTAAATAATGTAAAGCGAGGAAGGTTTTTAAACATTAATCAACTAATTGAACTAATAAACTAATCCAATAAATTTAAAGCATTTAAAGAGGGGAGAAATTCGTTATCAATGTTAATTGCTTGTTGGTAATACTTTTTAGCCAAATCTATTTTCCCTTTAATTTCATAACACAGCCCTATGTTGTGGATAGATTGAACGTAGTATGGATTTATTTGTAGTGCTCTATTAAAGTAAAAAAAAGCAGAATCTAAATAATCATCATTGCTTACTTCTTTTTCATATTGACCTAGAAATGTATTACCAATATTAAAGTAAGTTTCCTCAAAATTAGAATCTATTTTAATAATTTTTTCAAAGGAATTTCTTGCGCTAACATAATTAGATTTAAAATGGTAATACAACCCTTTATTTCTATGACCTTCAATATTGAATGGCTCTATTTCAATAGCAGAATTATAATAATCAATTGAATTATAATTAGTGGAATTTTCTGAAATCAATCCCATATGAATGTAGGCATCATAATAATTAGGGTCCACTTCTATTGCGGTTTGGTAAGAAGAGCTGGCTAATTTATTATTTCCTAAAAAATGGTAAATCATTCCTTTTATTAAGTATGCTTCCGCAACAGTCTGGTTGATTTTTAAAACCTCATTAACTAGTTTCATCGCTTCATCTGTTTTTTTCTCAAATAAAAAGATTTTAGCTCTTAATAATCTTGGAGGAATTATTTCCAAATCTTCTTTTATACAATTGTCTAAGTAAATTTTTGATTCATCAATCAAACTAATATCCTGTTTAAAAACTGCTAATTCGTATAAAATAGCGGCTTTATGATACTTTAAAAAAGAAACATCTGGAGTAATGCTTAAAGCTCTATTAATATCCTCTAGTGCAGAAGAAAAATCTCTTTTATTTTGATAATAAAGTGCGCGTTTCAGATAAACATTGGGACTTTTAGGGTTTTGGATAATTTCTTTATCAATATTATATAATTCAACTAAAGGTTCGTTAGAACTTACAGCTTCTATATTTTTGTTGTTTTTTTTAACAAATTTCTCAGTATCTGAAGTATTACAACTTAAGACCAATAGTAATAGTACGAGAAATGAATGTTTCATAAAAAAGACCCAATTGCCTTATAATTAAATAAAGTTATTTTTAACTATTTAGCTGTTCTGTAATCTTATTTTCTAACTCTTCTAATAGTTCATGATTGTCAGATAAAATTTCTTTAACAGCATCTCTTCCCTGGCCCAGTTTAGTATCTCCATAAGAATACCATGAGCCAGATTTATTGATAATGTCCATCTCAACACCTAAATCAATAATTTCTCCTGTTTTAGAAATTCCCTCTCCATACATAATATCAAATTCAGCTTGCTGAAATGGAGGTGCAACTTTATTTTTCACCACTTTCACTCTAGTTCTATTACCTATAACTTTATCAGAGTTTTTTATAGCACTTGATCTTCTAATATCAATTCTCACAGAAGAATAGAATTTCAAGGCATTTCCACCTGTTGTTGTCTCAGGATTTCCGAACATCACACCTATTTTTTCTCTTAACTGATTAATGAAAATACAACATGTATTAGCTTTACTAATACTTCCTGTTAGTTTTCTCAAAGCTTTAGACATTAATCTTGCTTGTAATCCCATTTGGTTATCTCCCATTTCACCTTCTATTTCAGCCTTAGGTGTTAGAGCAGCTACAGAATCTATCACTAAAATGTCTATTGCCCCAGATCTTATTAAATTATCGGCAATTTCTAAAGCCTGTTCGCCATTATCCGGCTGGGATATCAAAAGATTATCAATGTCCACTCCTAAATTCTTTGCATAAAACTGGTCAAAAGCATGTTCAGCATCAATGATAGCTGCAATTCCACCTGTTTTTTGAGCTTCGGCAATTGCATGAATAGCGAGCGTAGTTTTACCAGATGATTCAGGACCATATATTTCAACTACTCTACCCTTCGGAAATCCTCCAACTCCAAGAGCTCTATTAAGAGTAACTGAACCTGTTTTAATTACTTCAATCTTTTCCACAGGTTCGTCACCCATTCTCATCACAGAACCTTTACCATAAGATTTATCTAATCTTTCTAAAGTTGCTTGTAATGCTTTTAATTTTTCTTTACTTAAATCTTCCATTTTTTTCAATTTTAAGGCAATTTATCAAAATACAACGTAAATATTTTACGCTCTAATTTAAGGCTTCTATAATTTGGTTAAAATGGTCAGTTGTTTTAACCTTTTCAAATATTTTTATAATTGTATTATTTTCTATAACAAAGGTTTTTCTCAAAATACCTTCATATTCTCTTCCCATAAATTTTTTGAGTCCCCAGCAGTTATAAGATTTAATAACTTCTTTCTCGGTGTCAGCCAACAAGGAAAAAGGTAAGTTATATTTAGATATAAATTTTGTGTGTTTGGCCGAAGTATCTGCACTGACCCCGACTACAGCAAAATTATCTTTGCTAAGCGCATCATAATTATCTCTTAAGTTACAAGCTTCCTTAGTGCATCCAGGAGTATCGTCTTTAGGGTAAAAATAAAGTATTAATTTTTTTTTAGAAAAATTACTCAACTCAATTGGTTCATTATTTTGGTCTATTCCTTTAAAATTTGGTGCTTTATCTCCTTCTTTTAACATTTCTTTAAATTTTATATTTTAACAAAATACCAAATAAGGATAGATAATAGCAATAATTGTATAACTTAATTTTTCAACATTAGATATTAAATATTAAAATCATGTCCTTTAAAAAAATTACTGAAGAGAAATCAAACTATGACCATTTAGAGAATCACTCCATTAATGATTTACTTAATAAAATTAATTTCGAAGATCAAAAAGTAGCTATAGCTGTTCAAAAAGTGATCCCAAATATTGAGCGTTTAGTAATAAAAATTACTAAAAGAATGAAGTTAGGTGGAAGACTCTTTTATATTGGAGCTGGAACGAGCGGAAGATTAGGGATTGTTGATGCTAGTGAATGTCCTCCAACATTTGGAGTTGATCAAAATCTAGTTGTAGGAATAATAGCTGGTGGTGATTCTGCTATAAGAAAAGCGGTCGAGTTTGCAGAAGATGATTTATCAAGAGGTTGGAAAGATTTAAAAAAATATAAAATCAGTAAATTAGATAGTGTAATTGGAATAGCAGCTTCAGGGACTACTCCCTACGTTTTAGGTGCTATAAAAGAATGTAATAAAAATAAAATTTTAACTGCTGGAATAACTTGCAATCCTAACAGTCCTCTTGACAAAACAGCCTCTTATTCTTTAGTTCCTGTAGTGGGTCCAGAATTTATAACTGGAAGCACTAGAATGAAATCAGGAACAGCTCAAAAATTAATTTTGAATATGATTTCAACTACTTTAATGATACAGTTAGGAAAAGTAAAAGGAAACAAAATGGTAGATATGCAGCTTTCCAACAATAAACTTGTTTCAAGAGCAGAAAAAATGGTAATGGAAGAAATTAATGTGAATATAGAAACGGCTAAAAAATTAATGAAAATATATGGAAGTGTAAGGAAAGTTATGGAAAATTATAAATAAGATTCTAGTAATTGACTTTTTAAAATTAAATCCGATATTGATTTTAAGGAATTTTGATTTTCATTTTTGACATTAACCAAAATTGAGAAATTATCATTATCTGCAGTAAAAGTGATTCTTTTAAAAATATTATTATAAAGTAGCTTTAAGTTTTTTAATTGCATAAAATTTAAGCCCGACTCTAAATCAATTTCTGCATACATAGGCTTTTGAAAAAGTTGATAATTAAAATGGGAATAATTTTTTTTGTTTTTGCTATATATATCTTTCAATAATTGCTCTTTATTAGAAATATGCAGAAAATAATCTTTCAAAAGAATATAATAATCCTTCATCAAAAAAGTATTTCCCAATTCAAATTTTTTATTCATCTCTTTGATTTGATTTTCTAATAAATATGGCTCCTTTACACCTAAACTTACTAAGAAAGGAGGTGTTATGTCTGATTCAAAAATATTTCTATCAAAATCATCTTCCCAGAAATTCTCGCTAGATTTATTAAAATTAGGATCATTGGTTTGATTATTTGCAATAGCAGCGATTGCAAAAGACATTTCTCCATTTAATGTAGACCTTGATTTTTCATCATCTAGAAATTTGAAAGCAATAAAGTCTTCTTTTTTATCAAGAACTTTTATATTACTAAAAAAAGACTTTTCGTTATTTAAATCAAAATTTGCAAATCCAAAAGAAACTAATTCATTAATTGAAACAAAATTTTTAAATAAAGAAGTAACTCCATTGCTATTATAAATTGAATTATTTGAACGATAAGTAGTCGTATTCATAGATACTTCTCCATTAAGAAAGTTTAAACTTGTAAAAAGTTCATCTCCAAAATGGTCAATTTGATTGACAACTGATGAATTATTTAAAAGTGATCCCAGTGTAGACTTACTTAAACTATTTTGTAGTTGATTGATTCTTTTATTTGAAAAGTAAAACCCAATATCGTCTGTGTTTTCCAAAAAACTTAAGAAGGCAGCATTATTTTCTGGATAATGATCGTTATTAAAATAGGATTTTAGTTTGGATTCTACATATTTTTTGTCAGTTGAAAAACCCACAACAAAATTAAATTCATTAAAACTTAAATAGAGATTATATTCTTTGAGGTAATATGTATTTACGTCTGAATTAGAAAAATCATCTACATCAAAAAAGTTTTTTACAGTCTGATCAAATATAAATTTATTGGTCAATTCTCCAACCCAAAATATAGCACCATTAGAATCATTTTCTTTTGATACTAGAAACATTTTTTGAGGAATATCTACATTAAAACCTAGTAAACTGCTTTTAAACGAAGAATTAAAAGCATTGATCAACATTTTATTTTGGTTAGTTATTTGATCACTATTAGCTAAGTCCGATTTTGATAAAAGGGAGTTTAAGTCAAGGGAAATTGCAATTAAAATATCTTTTTCAGATAAAAGCACGTTATCTACCCATCTTTCAGGTTTTTCAGATTCCTCATTACAACTTGAAAAAATTAAAAGAATAATAATAAACCAAAAATATTTATTCATTTAAGAACTTTTTATAGATTTAATGCCAGGTAATTCTTTGCCTTCCAAATATTCTAACATAGCTCCACCACCAGTAGAAACATGGCTTACTTTATCGGCTAATTTAAACAAATTAATTGCAGCTATACTATCACCTCCTCCAATCAGAGAAAAAGCATTATTTTTAGTAGCTTTAACAATGGCATTTGCTATTGCAAGAGTTCCAATCTGAAAATTATTCATTTCAAAAACTCCCATTGGACCGTTCCATAAAATCAAAGCTGATTTCTCGATAACATTACTAAATAATTTTATAGATTCTGTACCAATATCTAATCCCATTTCATTATTTGGTATTTCATTAATAGCCCGAGTCTTGGTAGGTGAATCATTGTTAAATTCTTCACAACATAGCGCATCTACAGGAAGATGTATATGCACATTTTTTTCTTTTGCTTTTTCTAAAATTTCTAAGGCCAAACTTAAAAAATCATCTTCTACTAATGATTTACCAATAGACCCATTTTGAGCTTTGATAAAAGTATATGCCATACCCCCTCCTATTACTAGATGGTCTACTTTTTCAATCAAATTCAAAATTATGGTAATTTTGGAGGAAACTTTTGCACCTCCAACAATTGCTGTTAAGGGATGCTGATTACTATTTAACACTTTTTCTACACTGATAATTTCATTTTGCAGCAATAATCCAAACATTTTATGATTGGGGAAAAAATCAGCTATTACAGATGTAGAAGCATGTGCACGATGAGCAGTTCCAAAAGCATCATTTACATATACATCACCATGCTTTGATAATTGATAAGCAAAATCTTTATCACCCAATTTTTCTTCTTTGTAGAATCTTAAATTTTCTAATAAAACTACTTGACCTGGTATTAAATTTTGAGTTACTGAAATTGATTTATGGTCTATACAATCGTTACAGAAAATAACATTTTTGTTAAGTAGTTTTTCAAGACAAGGAATGGTTTGACTTAATGAAAATTGAGGATTTGGTTCATCCTTTGGCCTACCTAGATGAGACATTAAGACAATGCTTCCTCCATCATTTAAAATTTTATGAATTGTTGGTAGTGACATTTTGATTCTAGTGTCATCTGCTACTTGCCCTTTATTGTCAAGAGGCACATTAAAATCTACTCGAACTAATGCTCTTTTATTTTGAAAATTATAAGATTTAATATTCATTATTAATTTTTTAATTTACAAAAATATTAGATTAAAAAAGATTTTAATACATTCATAAAAGATAATTTAAATATTAACATATGAAGTTAGTTTCATGGAATTTGAATGGCATAAGAGCTGTTGAGAAAAAAGGACTTTCTGAAATATTAGATTATATGAACCCAGATATAATTGGATTTCAAGAGACAAAGGCCCAAGAAGAACAAGTAATAAATTCACTAAAAGATGTTAATGGCTATCATATCTACTCTGCAAGTGCTATAAAAAAAGGATATAGTGGAACCGCTATTCTTTCTAAGTTAAAACCACTGAATGTTAGTTATGGTCTAGGAATAGTCGAGCATGACCAAGAGGGAAGATTAATTTGTGCAGAATTTAAAAACTTTTATTTTATCACAGTATATGTTCCTAATAGTGGTTCGGGATTGGTAAGACTTGATTATAGAAAAAAATGGGATATTGAATTATTAAAATTTATAAACAACAAAAATAAACCAGTATTCTTATGTGGTGATTTAAACGTAGCTCATCATGCCATAGATTTAAAAAACCCTAAATCAAATTACAATAAAACACCAGGATACACGCAAGATGAAATTGATGGAATGAACAATTATATATCTTCAGGTTTTACAGATACTTTCAGACAATTTTATCCAGATACTGTCAAATATTCCTGGTGGAGTTATAGATTTAATTCAAGAGCTAAAAATGTGGGTTGGAGATTAGACTATTTTTTAGCAAGTAAAGGTGCTTTAGAAATGGTAAAAGATGCTTTTATTTTAAATGATGTTATGGGTTCTGATCACTGCCCAGTAGGTATAGAATTAAAGTAAATATTTACATTTCTTTTACCCATCCGTCTAATAAAAACCGTTCTCTATCAAAAATTGCGTCGTCTTTTTTATTATACATTTTAAGTGCTACCCAAAACTTTGATGGTTTTTTGTTATAAATAATTGAGCAATCTTTAAATCCTCTTCTATTCATTTCTTCTTTTAAAAGTTGAGCATTTAATTCTTGGTTATAAGAACCTACTATTAAAGCAAATTTATTATTTACATTTTTTGAGATTGTTTTGGTAGAAGTAATGGAAGTATTTATATGATCTAAATTTTCATATGTTTTATTATCTAATAAAACAATTTCATTGTCATTTAACTTTTGGTCACTAATACTAGTTGGATGATATGTAATGAATGACAAAGTTCCAAATAATAAAAATCCAAAAAGGAAAATAACAAGCTTTCTATTAATTTGAAAAAATTCTGGAAAAAGACCAATATTTAATAAACTATATCTCATCTTAAATTACGGATATATTCTTATCTACTAATTTTAATTAAAAAAGTTACAAATAAAAATTGTTATTTATTGTTTTTAAGCACCTCCATTTGAAGATAAATATTTTCTAAAGGTCTATTTTTTCCATCAGTTATGACCTTACTAATTTTGTCTACTACATTCATTCCACTAACAACTTCTCCAAAAACTGTGTACTCATTATCTAAATGTGGACTTCCTCCAACCGATTTGTAAATAGTTCTATTTTTAGTAGATATGTCAATTTGATATTTTTTTTCTATTTTATCAATATAACTATCCGATATAGGCCCTTTTTGTATGATATAGAAGTTATATGGACTTGACGATAAATTTTGTTTTGATGGGTCTTTGTAATACTGTTCGGGAACTGCCATAGCAAGTGCTCCTCTTTTATGTATATATTTTTTATTTATTTCTGGAGGAACTTTATACATACCTATTTTAGCCATTTTTTGTAACATATTATTTTTATCGCTGTTTCCACCTTGAATCATGAAATTTCTAATTACTCTATAAAATATAGTTGAGTCAAAAAAACCTTTTTTGGCAAGCATTATAAAGTTTGCTCTATGAAGCGGTGTTTCATCATATAATCTTACAGTTATATTACCAAATTCAGTTTTTATTATCACCCTATTTTCTTTATTTTTTATACAATAATCAAACAATTTTTCTTTTACATTTTGATTAGATATTAAATTACTTTTAGAAGAGGTACTTTTTTTTTTATTAGTAATTAATTTGGGTTTTGAATCTTCAGAAATTATCAAATTTTCTTTTTTATAATATTTTTTAGGTGGTTGACTATTGCAACATATAAATAAAAAAAAAGACATTAAATAATGAAATTTCATATTAAAATTGTTAATAATAAAAATACCATTCCAATTACCGACAGGCTTGAAATGACATAAGTAGATAATATATAAACTGAATTAGGTCCTTTTGAAAATAAAGTGATAAGTGGTAATAATAAAATTACTAAATAGAAATAAAAAACTTTATAAACACAATAATGATTAAAAATAGAAACTTCTTGATTTTTTATTTTTAAAATCATATTAGTATTTTGTCTGAACAACTTACTTTTTTGACAGGAATATTCATTAATAGAAGCTATATTCACTCTTTTAATATCGTCAAATGAAACTCCAAATGTAAATTCGTTTTTCTTTTTGTCACGTAATTTTAACGCTAATTTTTGTGAACTCATATCAATGTAGTTAGTCACTAATTCTACCTCAAAAGAGGAGGGCGGAATAATTTTAAAGTCAAGAAATATAATAAATGCCAAGCTGATGCTCATCCTACTTATTAAGGTAGTTATCCAACCTAGGGACGAATTTTGAATTTTATAATAATTAATTTCGATTATTTTTTCTTCTTTTATTTTTTTGTATTGTGCATATTGCTTTGCCCATCGCATTCTTTTCTCCAATTCTTCTTGCGAGAAATTTTTTGATGTTTTAGCCTCATAACTTTTTTGTGGTCTTTTTAACTCTTCTATTTCATCTTTTGAAAGGAAGGCATAAGCTTCATTAATTTCTATAAATAGTTTTTGTGCATGGGTTGAATTGTTTTTATCAGGATGGTATTTCATGGCAAGTCTTCTATAGGCTCTTTTTATTTCAGACTTAGTAGCAGAACTAGAAATTCCTAATGTTTTATAATGATTTTTGGCCATTCTTATAGACTAAACTACAGTATTTTCAAAGATGTTAGAAAATTTGTTAATGTATATTTCTATATTTGAATAAAACTATTTTTATATATGTCTCACAATTTACTCAAAGGAAAAAAGGGAATCATTTTTGGAGCATTAAATGATATGTCCATTGCATGGAAAGTAGCAGAAAGAGCTCATGAAGAAGGCGCAAGTTTTACTCTTACTAATGCCCCAATTGCTATGAGAATGGGTACTATAAATGAATTAGCTAAAAAAACCCATTCAAAAGTAATCCCTGCTGATGCAACTAATGTTGAAGATCTGAAAAATTTATTTACTGAATCTCAAGAGATTCTTGGAGGTAAAGTAGATTTTATCTTACATTCAATTGGCATGTCTCCAAACGTTCGTAAAAAGAAAAAATATACAGCACTTAATTATAATTGGTACCAACAGACGTTAGATGTTTCCGCAATTTCTTTTCATAAAGTAATGCAGGTAGCTTCCGAAATGGATGCTATTAATGAATGGGGTTCAGTAGTAGCATTAACTTACATTGCCGCTCAAAGAATTTTTCCTGATTATAATGACATGGCTGATGCAAAATCACTACTAGAATCAATCACAAGAAGCTTTGGCTATCATTACGGAACTTCTAAAAAAGTTAGAATTAATACCATTTCTCAGTCACCTACTGTTACTACAGCTGGAAGTGGTGTGTCAGGTTTTAATAAATTTATTGATTTTAGTGAAAACATGAGCCCTTTAGGAAATGCTAGTTCTTTGGATTGTGCTAATTATTGTATCTCCATGTTCAGTGACCTAACTAAATATGTAACAATGCAAAATTTATTTCATGATGGTGGTTTTTCTTCAACTGGAGTTACCAATGCTGTAATGGATAGATTTGGTGAATAATGATGGTGGAAATTTACGATGCTTTTATTAGCTGTAATCAACAGGTTGTAACTGACTCAAGAAACATAATTAAAAACGATATTTTCTTTGCATTAAAAGGGCCCCACTTTAACGGAAATTCTTACGCTAAAAAAGCACTTGATCTAGGTGCTAAATTTGCTGTTATAGATGAAAAAAAATATTATATTGAAGGAAAAACATTTCTAGTTAAAGATGTTTTATCAACTTTACAAGATCTAGCTCTTTTTCATAAGAAAAAATTTAATACCCCTACAATAGGAATCACAGGAACCAATGGAAAAACAACTACAAAAGAGTTAATTGGATCTGTTCTAAAGTCTAAGTATAATATTCTAATTACTAAAGGAAATTTAAATAATCATATTGGTGTTCCTCTCACTATTCTAAAGTTAAAAAAAGAGCATGATATTGCTATAATTGAAATGGGTGCTAGTAAAATTGGAGATATTAAGGAACTTTCTGAAATTGCCTTACCCAATTATGCCCTAATAACGAATATTGGAAAAGCACATTTAGAAGGTTTTGGAAATATTAAAAATATACAAAAGACTAAACTTGAATTATATAAATACGTAATTAAAAACAAAGGTCAAATTATTGTAAATTCTGATGATGATTTTTTGTTAAAATCTATTCCTAATCATATAAAGACAATTACTTACGGTCATAGTAATTCAGATTTTAATGGAAAAATTACCAAAGAAAACCCATACTTAGAATTGAGTATTCAATATCTCAAAAGTGAAAAAATAATTACCACAAATCTAATTGGAAGCTATAATTTAAATAATATTCTAGCTGCTGTATGTTTTGGAAAAGTATTTAATGTCGAATTAGAAAAAATCTTTCAATCTATTTCAAAATATGAGCCCTCTAACAATAGATCTCAGTTCATTAAATCTAAATACAACCAAATTATTGCGGATTGCTACAATGCTAATCCAACAAGTACTCTAGCTGCTTTAAAAAGTTTTATAAATACTAATTTCGAAAAAAAGTTGGTCATTTTAGGAGACATGTTAGAACTAGGGAAGCAAGAAGAAAAAGAACACCAACAAATTGTTCACTATTTGAAAAAAAATAACTTAAATGCTATTTTAGTAGGAAAATGTTACCAAAAATCTAAAAATGACTTTATTTGCTTCGAAAAAACTGAGTTTTTACTAGATTATCTTCAAAATAAAAACTTTAGAAATCACCTTATTTTATTAAAAGGGTCAAGAGGAATTAAATTAGAAAGTATTATTAATCAAAATATTTTATGAGATGAGCCCAGGGGACTTTTTTATTGTTTTTTTTGTTGGAATAATTTTTTTTGGAGGATTATACGTTGGCTATAAGTTATACAAGTGGAATATGAAAGATTTAAAAGAAAAGAAAAAAAGAAATGAAAAAATAAAACTTAAATAGATGTTCGGTAATCAAAATATGAAGGATATGATGTCTAAGCTACAAGACATGAAAGGTGTAGTGGAAGACTCTAAAAAAAGACTAGAAAATATATATGTTAAAGGAGATGCTATGGACGGTAAGGTACGTTTTGTACTTGACGGAAATAGAAAATTAAAAGAACTATTTATAGATCAAGAAATTTATGAAAGTTTAGAAAAAGACCGTTTGATTGAAGCTTTAGTAGAGGGTTTTAATAAGGCCATTCAAGATGCAGATCATGTGAATGAAAATGAGATGAAAAGCACTGCTTTTAATATGTTTCCAGGAATGAATATATAACTACATTAAATATATTGATATTCCTATAACAATCATTCCTGTGACTAAACCATAAACGTGTTCTAACTTTCCTTTATATTCAAAACTTAATGGAATAAGTATAAAAAATGAAATAAAAATCATAATACCACTTACGATTGACATTATCGCTGCAGTCACAAAATCATCTAAGTAAGAATTGATTACAAAATAACAGAACAAAGCACCTAAAGGCTCCGTAATTCCGCTTAAGGCAGCATATAAAAAAGCTTTTCTTTTACTTCCAGTGGCATGATATATAGGAACTGAAATTGCCATTCCTTCGGGAATATTGTGAAGGGCAATTGCAAAACCTATTATCAAACCAAAAGATAAATCATTAACGCTTCCAATAAAAGTGACAATTCCTTCGGGAAAATTATGAAATGCCATAGTGAGTGCTATTAATAAACCTGATCTATAAATTTTATTGTTTTTGGATTTAAAACTCTTATTAAGTTGATTATTAATTCTTTGTTCAGGGAGTAATTTATCTGTAAAAACAGCGAATGCTACCCCAATTACAAAAAAACCAAATACGTATAAAAGTGCATTAGTGGTTTTATAATTATGACTAAATTCTATAAATGACTCTGGTAGAATTTCTACAAAAGAAATATATAACATAACACCTGCTGCAAATGACATGGTAAATGAAAGCCAATTTAATTTTTCTGTATTTCCGAAAAAAACTACTAGACCACCAAGAGCTGTTGAAAGTCCAGCAAATAGAGTAATAAGAAAAGGGATTAAATAAGAATTCTCCATTAAATTAGATTTGATTTTTTAAAACTAAATTGATTTGGACTTACCATTTGAGTTTTTACTGCATACATAACTATTCCAGCAGTATTATTAACCCCTAATTTTTTCATGATATTTTTTCTATGTGTATTTACAGTATGATTACTTAAGTAAATTATAGCAGCAATTTGGGAATTGGTATAGCCTTCTGCTATATATTGAATAATTTGAAGCTCTCTTTCACTTAATTGGACAGGATTTGGATCTAAGGACTTAAAAAAAACTTTTTCAGGATTAATATTTTCTTTTCGCATTTGTTTGACAATGTCATCACAAAAAAACTTTTTTCCATTAACGGTAGCATTAAATGCATCTTTAATTTCATTTATAGAACACTCTTTTTTAATATGACTTTCTACACCAGCTTTGATTGCTTCTACAATAGTTTGGGCATTTGTGTAGGGTGTTACCGCCATAATTATTGTCTTTGGATAATTACTTTTGAGCTCTACTAATTCATTCAAAGAGAATCCTTCAGAAGTATAATCTATAATCACAAAAACATCATTAAATGACTTTATGGTTTTTTTTAGTTCTGTAAAATTTATTGCAAAAGAAATATCATTTTGAACTAATGGTTGTAATACTGACTTTAACCCTTTTAAAATAAGTTCTGAACTATCTGCTATAATTACGTTTCTATTTGCCAAGCCTTATTAAGAATGATTATAAATAAGAAACAAATATATAATTATGATTCTAAATACATAACAATGTTTTAATAAAGAAATCAGATATTTTTAAATATTTTATATAATGAAAAATATAATAGAGAGAATCGGATATTTTTCATTAATAGTTTTGGAAAATTAATATGAAAAAGTAAAGCTTAACATATTAAGAGTATCAAAGATTACTATCAAACATTTTTTCTAATTCTTTATTTAGAACATAACTTCCATTTTCGAAATTAGCTGGTCTTGGAGCATTTGAAGAAATAATATTTCCTTTTTTGTCTAAAAGAATAAATCTAGGAATTCCTTCTATTACATAATCTTTTACAAAGGAAGAACGCCACGCTTTATCAGCCATAATTTGAATTCCTTTTAATTCTTTTTTGGCAATCATATTTTTCCATTTTTGAGCATCTTTTACTTGGTCAATGCTTAAACTAACAAATTCGATTTCTTTAAATCTGTACTTCTGCTCCAGTTCTTTTAAATAAGGGATTTGGGCTTTACAAGGTCCACACCAGGTTGCCCAAACATCTATATAAACCAATTTCCCTTTTAAAGATGCTAATGAAATATATTGACCATTTGTATCAGGATAATTAAACATAGGAGAAATATTTCCTTTTTGAAGATTTAAAATTTTTTGATATTTTTCTTCAATAGGTAAAAAACTATTTTCATCACTTATTAGCTTTCTTAATGTTTGGTAGTAACTCTCTATATCGTTAAGATTATAAAATGAAATTTTTCTTTTTAAAGAGCTGATAATCTCTTTTTTTTGTTGTTCATTTAATTCGTTATTGAAGATATTAAGACAATTTAAATTTTCTGAAATAAGTCCAATGGTGAAATAAGAATTAAAAAATTTATTCATTGAAGACGACTGTAAAATAGATTCATTTTTAAAATCAATATTGTCTACTTTCTTATCTAAATATTGAGAAATAATTGCTGTAGTCTTTCCTTGGAAATAATCTTTACCTATTTTATTAAATAAATTAAATAAATGATCTGAAAAGATAGTTTGCTGCTGATTTATTATAAAATTCTCGTTTTCAATTCCGCTAGTATTTAATAGAGACCTAGACCTTTCGTAATTGATCAATTCTTTATCAAAATATTCTTGATTAGTCATTTTTTCAAAGCCAACAGTATTTTTTTCCTTGAACATAAAATAATTAGCTAAATAATTATTGGGACGTGACCCAATTCCAACATATCGAATAGTTTCATCAAATTCTTTTGTATCCAAAGTAATTTCTAAATTAAATCCAGGTTCTAAGTACATTTCAGAACTTTCTCTGTAGTCATAAAAAGAATAATTGCCTGCAGTAATTTCTAGGGTATCACTAAATTCCCCGTATTCATTTAGTGGAATTTCTTTTTTAAAGCCTCTTTTTATAATTGAAATTTTATTTCCATTTGGATTAGTAATTTTTCCAGAAATTTTAACAATACCTGAAAAATTTTGACAATTAAAAAGGCCCATATAAAAAGTAAGGATCAAAGTTGTTACTATTGTAAGGCGTTTGTTTAAATTCTTAAAAAGCATTTGTAGTAATTTTATTAATTCATAAATATAGTCTTAAAAATGATTAAAAAAGGAGAAATTATAAAACTTGAAATAGTAGATTATGCTTTTGCAGGGAAAGGAATTGCCAAACTAAATATAAAAGATAGAGACTATATTATCTTTGTACAACACGGGATAAAAGGCCAAATAGTAAACGCAAAAATTACCAAGAAAAAACCCAAATATGCCGAGGGAAATATTACCAAAATAATCCAACATTCTCCACTAGAAAAAACTACCAAATTCCAGCCTATTTCAGGTGCACCCTACATAAATCTTCCAATAGAAGAACAAAAAAAGATGAAGATTCAGATAACTAAAGAAGTTTTTAATAAAATTGGAAAAATTAAATCCACAGACTCTTTATTCGATCAGTGGATATCCTCTCCATTCAATTACCACTACAGAAATAAAATGGAATATTCTTTCTCATCTATTGGATATAATTCTAATACAGATGAAGTTATTGATAATACTTTTGCTCTCGGCTTTAAAAAAAAGGGAACTTGGTGGATAGTTGAAAACTTAAATAAGGATTCTGGATTATTTGATCAAAAATTAGAATCTAAATTATTTGAAATTAGAAATTATTTAGAAAAAACAGGATTGCCAGCATGGCACCCACCAAAAAAAGAAGGTTTTTTCAGGCATTTGGTAGTCAGGAAAAGTTTTTCCAACAATCAGCTTTTATTCAACTTAGTAACTTCTTCCAATTCCCTAAACAAATTTGACATTCCAGCCTTTGGAAACTATCTCAAAGAAATTCTTGGAGAACGAATGGCTGGACTTATCCACACCACCAACAACGATGTAGCCGACAGAGAGAAACTAGATAAAGGTTCTAGTAAACATATAACCGGTAATTCTACCATAAAAGAAACCATCAATGGATTAAATTTTGAAATTAGTATGCAAAGCTTTTTTCAAACCAATCCCTTATGTGCAGAAAAATTATACCAAAAAGTAATAGACTATCTTCTAGAATCTGACATACCTAAAGATCAAATAATAATGGATTTGTTTTGTGGTACTGGTACCATTGGACAACTTATTGCAAAACATACTAATAATAAAGTAGTTGGAGTAGATATTGTTGCTTCCTCCATTGAAAATGCCAAAAAAAATGTTTTAGAAAACAGTCAAAAAAACAATTTATCCGAACTTACTTTTCTTTGTTCTGACGTGGGTAAATTCATCTTGAACAATCCCGAATACCAAAATAAAATACATACTTTAATCATTGACCCACCAAGAGCTGGAATAGCACCTAAAACTTTAAGAAAAGTAATAAGACTAAAGGCCAAGGTGATAATTTATGTGAGCTGCAACCCCGCCACTCAAGCAAGAGACCTAATAACACTTCACGAAATGGGCTACGAATTACAAAAATTCACTTTAGTAGATCAATTTCCTCATACTTCCCACATTGAAAGCATCATGCTTTTTAAAAAATCATTGATAGAAACGATTTAAGATAGACTTAAACAAATCGTTGCTTTGATCTAAATCTAGACTGCTCTTTAAATCATAAATCAATCTTTTTTTGGAATTCTTAGTTCCAGTAGAAGCCACTACTGCCTTTTTTAGACTCTTGTATCCTAGCGACTTAACAGCATTTACAGACAAATTATCGCTAACTTTAGACAGCTTGTTTTTAATTTTGGAAGTATTTAATTTTTCTATTATTTCTTCCAAATCCTTTACCAATTCCTTAGCTGCTCCATCTGCATGAATTTGTGATATTACCAAATGTATTCCCGGGGGGTTTTGAAGCCTTCCTATATACCAGCCTTTTTCACTTAATAGATCTGCAATATGGTATATATCGTGCTTTTTACTAT
>MDSV01014206.1_pt1 | contig 27346 bp, 22 predicted proteins | sample 810851 | NCBI WGS metagenome assembly MDSV01 (sample SAMN05326640, study PRJNA326480) | marine metagenome | isolation source: seawater | place: Atlantic Ocean: North East | collected 2012 | reverse complement strand
CACCATGCCAGAATTCATGGAGCGCCGCTTTGATGCCAAGACTCGTTGGGTGCTCTCTATTGTTAGCCTAACTGCTTACGTATTTACGAAAGTATCAGTTACTGTTTATGCCGGCGCACTAGTCTTTATGACCCTACTGCCGGATACCTTTGGCTCTCCAGACAATGCCTTCTGGGTGGGAGCAATCAGCACAGTAGTACTCACTGGAGTCTATACAATATTTGGAGGTTTACGGGCGGTACTCTACACAGAGGTGGCTCAAGCAGTCGTCCTATTGATTGGTTCTTTCTTTATTACTTGGCTCGGTCTTAGCCAATTAGGTGGCTGGTCAGAACTTAAGCAGTTAGCAGGCGCAGCCAAAGAAGACTTTGCCCTGTGGAGACCCTTGGTGCAGGAAGGTGTCCCATGGTGGAAGAATCCTGATTTCCCATGGCTTGGTGTTATGATCGCGTCGCCTGTTATCGGCATCTGGTATTGGTGCACCGATCAATATATTGTACAGCGCACCCTTGCTGCAAAGAGTTTAACCGATGCGAGACGTGGAGCTCTCTGGGGGGGCTTCTTAAAGGTCTGGCCAGTACTTATCTTTTTAGTGCCTGGTATGATTGGCTGGGCGCTGCATCAAAAAGGCTTAATTGCGATACCCCTGCGCGACGATACTAGTATTGATGGAGACCAAGTTTTTGCTACAATGGTCGCAGAGCTTCTTCCCGTTGGATTGCGCGGCTTGGTAGTGGCAGGTTTACTCTCCGCACTCATGAGCTCGCTAGCTTCTTTGTTTAATTCCTGCGCCACGCTTTTTACCAAAGATATTTACGAAAAGCTACAACCTGGAAAACCCGAAAGCCACTACGTGCAGATTGGCCGCTTAGCTACATCAATAGTAGTCATTGCTGGGTTAATATGGATACCACTTATGAAAGCGATGGCAGGTGGTGGAATTTATAAATACCTACAAAGCGTACAAGGCTATTTAGCGCCACCGATTACCGCAGTCTTTTTACTTGGATTGTTTTGGAAGCGAATCAACGCTACTGGAGCCTTCTGGGGAATGGTCATTGGCTTCATCCTTGGTCTTTTTAAACTATCTGTAGAGGCGATACAAGCTAGAGGAGGTATTACAAATGGCGCACTTGCTGCTATCGCTGAATTTAACTTTCTCTACTATTCTGGGGTCCTATTAATTATCAGTGTACTTATTATAATTGGACTTTCATTCGTAACAGCAAAACCGAAGAACCATAAAACCGAAGGTCTAACTTGGACAAGCCTCACTCAAGACGATCATAAAGCGATACGAGAGAGTTGGAACTGCTGGGATGTGATGGGTACAATCGTTATCCTCGCTTGCGTACTTGGCATCTACATATACTTCAGTTTTTGGCTATAGATTAGGCTCCCACTGAATTAATTAAGCTCTTTCCTGTCATCGCAGTCGGCTTCTCTAATCCCATTAATTCAAGGATGGTTGGTGCAATGTCTCCCAATGCGCCACCCTCAGTTAGAGTGGCATGCTTGAGCGCCTCACTGTAAACAACGACTTCTACTGAATTGAGCGTATGGGCAGTGTGCGGACCTTCCCTCTCAAAGCTCCATAATTGATCCGAGTTTCCATGATCTGCAGTTATTAGTGCCGCACCTCCCGCAGCAGAAATTGCAGACAATAAATCACCAACACATTCATCTACTATTTCACAAGCCTTCACGCAGGCTTCAACCACGCCTGTGTGACCCACCATATCAGGATTTGCGAAATTAACGACAATTAGCCCATACTTGCCCGATCGAATTGCTTCCAAGCATGCGTCACGAATTTCATACGCAGACATTTCCGGCTTTTCATCATAAGTGACACAATCTTTACGACTAGGTATTAACTCGCGATCTTCTCCCGGAAATGGATCTTCTCGGTAATCATTAAAGAAAAAGGTAACATGTGGAAATTTTTCTGTCTCAGCGCAGCGAAACTGCGAAATACCCAATTGCGACAAATAGCCACCAAGAATGCCCTCCATTTTAGGAGGCTTTTGAAAAACTACATTCGAGCATAAGCCTACCTGGTATTCACTTAAAGTCGCAAAATAAAGATCTAGTTTTTCGCCGCGCTCGAAACTTGTGAATTCCTCTTCAATAAAAGCGCGGGTCAACTCGCGCGGGCGGTCTCCTCGGAAATTAAAAAATAGCACCGAGTCGCCGTTCTTTATAGTGGCGACAGGTTCCCCATCGTCCGCTAAGATAAGTGATGGTGGGCAAAATTCGTCACCCTTTGTTCCAGAAGTCTCAGGACTGTCGTATTGCGCCTGTATTGCATCACAAGCAGAGCTAAAAGTCTTTCCCATAGCTCGCCCAGTTAAACAATCATACGCGCGTTGTACTCGGTCCCAGCGATTATCACGGTCCATTGCCCAATAACGACCGGTGACAGATGCAATTTCACCAACACCTAATGCAGCCATCTGTGCCTCGGCTTGTTCAATAAATGTTTTTCCAGTGAAGGGGCCTGTATCTCTGCCATCTGTGAAGGCATGCAGATATACTTTTTCAATACCCTCTTGCTTGGCTATTTCAATTAAGCCGTAGAGATGATCAAGCATCGAGTGTACTCCTGCATCAGAGACAAGTCCCATAAAATGTAGTGCTGTACCTTTATTTTTGGCATGCGATAAAGCCTTCTGTAGCGCAGGGCTCTCCTTTACCGAACCGGTCTCAATGCCCTTGTTAATTCGTACTATTTCCTGATCCACAACACGGCCGGCGCCGATGTTTTGGTGACCCACTTCGGAGTTGCCCATAATACCCTTTGGTAAACCAACCGCTAGTCCACTCGCATGGATCTCGGTACGAGGGTATTGCGCAGTTAGCTCGTCAGCAATAGGTGTATTGGCTAACTTTACGGCATTGTAAGCATCGTATGAGGCGTCATGATTTTCCCCCCATCCATCACGAATAATTAGAACTACAGGCTTATGTATATCGGACATAAATAAGAATATTGATTAAAATAAGAAATTGAACTGAGCGAGCCCAGAAAGCGTTACAACTAAAACATAAAGTAATAACAACATTAGCCCTTCACGGCGGGTTACAAGGCAACTGTTTTTAAACAAACACAAAAGTAGAATAGATAAGAATAAAAGGCATGGGAACTCTACAAAAAACAGGCGCTCATCAACTTTGATTGTACTAATAGTTGCGACACTTCCACCTATTAGCATTAGATTAAATAAATTAGACCCTATAATGTTTCCTGCACAAAGGTCAGCATGCCCAGAACGAACTGCCGCTACAGATGCTGCTAATTCTGGTAAGCTAGTACCTATTGCAACAATCGTAAGTCCCACAAAAAGATCACTAGCACCCATGCGCGAAGCAATCACCACGCTAGACTGTACAAGGAAATCGGCACCAAGCGCAAGTAATCCACCCCCAAGAACTACTAGTAGTATTGCTTTAGGCGTGGAAACTTTTGAAATTTTGCGAGATCCAATTGTGGAAAGACTTGCATTTTTTCTCTTTTCAAGATTTGCACCACGCACGACGTAGACTAAATAAGCAACTGTGAGTGAAAGCAGAAATATACCCTCTATTTGACTGTACCCACCGAATGCAAATACGGTAAAAAGTATTGTCACTAGAATTAAAAAAGGAACTTCGCGACGAATAAGGCGTTGCTGAATACTTAGTGGAGCAATCATAGCAGCAATGCCCATGATGAGCCCAATATTAGCAATATTACTACCCAATATATTACCGAGCGCTAGATCTGGACTCGTTCTTGCTGCAATAAGAGAGGTTGCCATTTCGGGCATTGAGGTAGCCACTGATATTACTGTAAGTCCAACGACAACAGGGTTAATATTACTATTAACCGAGATAGACGCCGCCCCGGAAGTTAATAAATCACCGCCATATGCAAGCGCCGCAAAACCAACTACAAGAAGTAATATAAGCAGCCAAATCGGAGAAGCCACTACGGGAAGATGTATTATTGCTAGAAGCATGCTTTAAAATAGAGCAAGAAAGTAACTTTAATTCGCACAGCGAGTTAAATCGTCACAACCCGAGTAATCAGGCGTAGAAAGAAATTTATTCTTCAGTACCGACATCGCTTATCGGAGATACCCGATCCAAGCAAAACTCTTTACGACTTAGCGCCACATAGTGGGTACCAATATCAATCTGATCACCGGCCCATACACGATTACCTTCAGAATCCAGACGAGCGTTCATCGTCGCCTTTTTGCCAGAGCGGCAAATCGTTTTGATTTCAATAAGTTCATCTGCCCAAGCAAGCAGGTATTTACTCCCTTCGAAGGGCTCACCCTGAAAATCTGTGCGGATGCCGTAACACAAAACAGGAATGTCTAAACGATCTGTAACTCTAGATATTTGTAATACTTGTAGGGGTGTTAAAAATTGTGCCTCATCAATTAAAATGCAGTGAATCTTATCACTGGACTGAGCGCTTTGCACCTGATCATATAAATCATCCTCATTTGAAAAGACAGTTGCCTGACGAGTCAGGCCAATTCGTGAGGAGACCATGCCAACACCATCACGATTGTCTAGCTTCGGAGTGAAGACCAAGACGCGCATACCCCGCTCTTCATAATTGTGCGCGGATTGTAAAAGTGTGGTGCTCTTACCTGCATTCATTGCTGAATAATAGAAATATATTTTAGCCATATTTAACTACCACTTGATTTATTTGTATTGCTTACGATTTACCAATTACTCGCCATATGGAATCCAAATATTCTTCACTTCCGTTGCTTGACGAAGGAATACTTTACCAGTGCCTTGTTTTGGGTCAGTCCAATCCCTATCCAAGCCATTATTGACCCATGTACGCTTCAAATTAGTAACAGATGCACGCTCAATGCTAGCAGAGTGGTCATCACTGCCAAAATACCACAAAGCGTCCACTTCCATGTGACCGGACAAGCTATCCACTACATCGCTATGAGTTGCTGTAACGATGTTGACGACTCCGGCAGGCAAATCTGAAGTTTCTAACACCTGGTATAAATCAGTTGCAGAAAGTGGGTACGCCTCCGAGGGGACAATTACACAGGTGTTGCCCATCGCTATAGCAGGAGCTAGTATTGAGATAAGGCCAAGCAGGGGTGATCGATCGGAACAGAAAATACCAATAATTCCTACCGGTTCATGCATCGCTATAGCCATACCTCTTACGGGAACCCCATGTGCAGCACCATCGTATTTATCCGCCCATGCAGCATAGGTAAATAGCCTATCAATTGACTGCTCTACCTCCCCCATAGCTACTTTCTTGTTCACGCCATTCATAAGCGCTATGCGTCCTGCAAATTCTTCTCGCCTAGCCGATAAATTCTCTGCGATGTAATAAAGGATCTGACCGCGTAAGTGAGCTGTTGATTTAGACCAAGAGCGCGCAGCATGTGCAGCCTCCACCGCATTACGAATATCCTTACGATTACCCTGCCCAACCAATCCAAGTTGTTTACCGCTAGAAGAGTAAACTGGCATTGAATATCCACTATCTGGTCGCATTTGCCGCCCACCTATAAATAGCTTGGGGGTACGATCGATACCTACTTCGTTTGTCTCTACCGCTTCTGCAATTCGCTTTGTGCTGATCGCTTTAATTTTTTTCGACGGCTGATGTATACTACGCGCATACGCATACAAACCTTCCCAGCCACCTTCTCGCCCAAAACCACTCTCTCGGCGACCGCCAAACCCTGCAGCAGCATCAAATTGATTAGTGGTATTAATCCATGCCACTCCACATATAATTTTGGGAGCTATATCTAAGGCTAGATTTATATTTTCAGTCCAAATCGAAGCAGCCAAACCATAACGAGTATTATTCGCCAATGCTACTGCTTCTGTAGGAGTACGAAAAGTTGTACCTACCAGCACTGGACCAAAAATTTCTTCCTGCATTAAGCGGCAGGCAGGGTCGACTTCAGAAATAAATGTGGGTGGATAAAAACTTCCATCTTCTGGGCAATTAATGGCTGCTACATGGGAATTTCCGCCTTCCTTCAAACCTTCATCAACCAAACGATGAATTGAGTCCAATTGAGCAGGATCAACGATAGCTCCTATATCGATCGATTTGTCTAAAGGATCCCCCATACGTAATTTATCCATGCGTGCCCGCAATTTTCGATGGAATACTTCGGCCACACCTTCTTGCACAAATAAGCGTGATCCGGCACAACAAACTTGCCCTTGATTGAGCCAAATTGCATCGACCAAGCCTTCAACCGCGCTATCTATGTCGGCATCATCAAATACTATATAAGGTGACTTGCCACCTAGCTCCAGAGTTATCTCCTTACCTTGTCCGGCAATTGCCTGACGTATGTGGCGACCTACCGCAGTAGATCCAGTAAACGCAACTTTATCAATGCCAGTATGCGTAACAATCTTCTCCCCCACAGTTCCATCTCCGGTCAAGATATTGACGACACCGTTGGGCAAACCAGCTTCTTTACAAATTTCTGCAAAAAGTAGTGCACTTAGCGATGTATACTCGGCAGGCTTCAGTACGACTGTGTTGCCCATAGCCAGCGCTGGGGCAATTTTCCAAGCCAACATTAATAGTGGAAAATTCCAAGGAATCACCTGCCCAGCAACTCCAAGGGCCTTGTATTCAGGCATTTCATCTGCAATTAATTGAGCCGCTCCTGCATGAAAATAAAAATGGCGTGCCACAAGAGGTACATCAATGTCGCGGCTTTCACGAATTGGCTTACCATTATCCAATGTCTCGAGTACAGCAAACAAGCGTGCATGCTTCTGCACAAGCCGCGCTATAGCGTACAAATATTTAGCTCTCGCTGGACCTCCAATTGACTCCCAACTACCCTGTGCTGCACGAGCTGCAGCTACAGCAGTATCGACATCCACTTGCTCTGCTTGGCATAGATGAGCGAGTAACTCCTTATTGGCAGGGTTGTGCGACTTAAAGGATGAACGCCCTTTAGGCTTGATAAAATCTCCATCGATAAAGAGTCCAAAATCGCCTCGGTGAGCAGCTACCCAGTCAAGAGCTGGTTGAGGACTTTCTGGAGCTTGTCCGTAGTCCATTGTTTCTAATATATCAGTAACTTTCATAACTTATCCTATCGCATGGCGATGTGAGGCCGAATAGTGGCCAGATGCATGGTGCTCGAGCTGGCGCTCTATATCACCAAGTAGACTAGATGCTCCAAAACGAAATAAATCAGGCTGTAACCAACGTATACCTAATTCTTCTTTAATTAAGGAAAGATAATTTAGTGAATCCTTAGCCTTTGATATGCCACCTGCTGGTTTGTAGCCAATATAAATACCAGTTCGATCATAGTAATCACGAATTTGACGGATCATCGTAAGACTCACCGGTAGAGTTGCATTAATACCTTCCTTGCCCGTCGATGTCTTAATAAAATCAGCTCCAGCCATCATACATATTAATGAGGCTCTAGCTACATTACGCAAGCTACCTAATTCGCCTGTTGCTAGAATCGCCTTCATATGAGCTCCTTGGCAGGCGGCGCGAAAGGCTTGTACCTCATCATATAAGGATTTCCAATCCTGCGAGAGTACATGCCGGCGAGAAATTACAATATCGATCTCCCTTGCCCCCGCTTTAACGGACTGCGTAATTTCAGCCAAACGCAATGAATATGGCGAAAGCCCAGCCGGAAATCCTGTAGAAACTGCTGCCACAGGAATGTCTGTTCCACTTAGCGCTTCCACTGCTGCAGGTACCATTTCATGATAAACGCATATGGCTGCGGTACGGACCATATCAGGATCAATATCTAGACGATCTAATAATTCATGGCGCACTGGCATACTTGCTTTTCTGCACAAACGCCTGACACGTGCTTGGGTATCATCGCCAGAAAGAGTGGTTAAGTCGATACAGCTTAGAGCTTTGACTAACCATGCAACTTGATGATTTTTTTTAATAGAGCGCCTACCTGGTAGAGTTTTGCAGCGACGCTCGATTGCCGAAGTATTCGCTTGCACCGATAGAACCCAATCAAGATCCAGTGGCTGTCCAGCATTACGCTCTAATGAATTCATAGTAATAATAATACGATTAGACCAACAGATTGATATCTTTACTTTGACTTGCAAGACCTGAACCAAGTTCTGATTGCTTGACAGAGAGGATCAAAAAACCACACTCGCGCGATTTTCTAAAAGCTTCGGTCTCGTATCGGAACTAAATCATGGCTAAGGATCTCAAAAATACACTTAATTTGCCACAAACTCGCTTCCCTATGAGGGGAGATCTGGTTAAGCGTGAACCTGCGCGCATGCAGCATTGGCAAAATAGTGATCTTTACTCAAAAATTGAGCAAAAAAATAATGCTGGTCCGAGCTTCATCTTGCACGATGGACCCCCATTCACCAATGGTGATCTTCATCTAGGACATGCCCTGAACAAAACACTAAAAGATACAATCCTTCGTTACAAACGAATGCAGGGATTCCATGCACCTTATGTGCCTGGCTGGGATAGCCATGGCTTACCAATTGAGCATAAAGTTTCAAGAGAACTACAAAAAAAAGGACGCACTGATTATACTCCAGTTGAGGTGCGTGAAGCTTGCGCTGCATTTGCAGATAAGTATCGGCAAATTCAAACGGAACAATTTCAGCGCTTAGGGGTTCTAGCTGATTGGAAAAACGAATACTGGACCATCCACCCACAGTACGAAGCCACCGAACTAGAAACCTTTGCTAGTTTTGTTGAGCAAGATTTAGTGTATCGATCCAAAAAACCAGTCTATTGGTCTATACCGTGTGCTACCGCACTAGCCGAAGCGGAAATTGAATATCGAGAGCACACTAGTATTTCCGTCTATGTTAAGCTCCCCTTAAGCGATTTAGCATGCCAAAAGCTACATCTAAGTGAAGCAAGTACTTCAATATTAATATGGACAACCACTCCATGGACATTGCCGGCCAACCTCGCAGTAGCGATCAACCCTACTATTGAATATGTGGCAATCGATAGCTCTAAGGGTACTCTAATTATTGCTACCGAATTGCTTGAAGAGGTCACTAAAGAATGTCAGCTAGAGGAGGTTCAAATAGTCGCTACTTTCTCTGGAGAGCAACTCGTTGGTTTAAATGCACAGCATCCTTTCATCGATAGAATATCACCAATTTTAAGTGCAGAATATGTAACCACTGAAAGCGGCACTGGTTGCGTTCATACAGCCCCGGGGCATGGATTAGATGATTACATCACTGGTATAAATAACGGATTAGAAGTTTATTGTCCGCTCGACGACAAAGGATGCTACATTGATGATGGTCAAGTGCCCTCCGACCTAGTTGGATTATCAGTCCTTGATAATAGCGATGGCAAGCCCTCCGATGCGACTATTGGAGTACTTAGGATTTTAGCCGCTAATGCTAGCTTAATAGCCAAGAAAAAAATTCAACACAGTTATCCTCACTGTTGGCGGTCTAAAACACCCGTAGTTTTTCGCGCTATGGATCAATGGTTTATTTCCTTAGATAAAGGAGGTGATCGCAAGCGAGCAATCGATTGCCTAGAAGACGTCAATTTCATCCCAGATTGGGGTGAAAACCGAATCCGTGCTGCGCTAGAAAACCGCCCTGACTGGTGTATTAGTCGCCAGCGCACTTGGGGCGTACCGATTCCAGCATTTTACGATACCGATGGAACTGCTTATATGGATGCTGCTGTTATTCGTGCAATAGCAAACAAAGTTGCTTCGGTTGGCACTAACTTATGGTTCAAACAAAGTGCAGCTGAGATACTTAAAGGAATTAATGTACCCAGTAATTGGCCGAGCGCTGCATCTCTGACCTGTGGATCAGATACACTGGACGTATGGATCGACTCTGGCAGCTCGCACCGAGCAGTACTGCAAAAGCGCAGTAATCTTAGCTGGCCTGCAGATCTTTACTTAGAGGGTTCTGATCAGCACCGCGGATGGTTTCAAAGCTCACTATGGACTGCTGTGATAGCAGATAAATCAGCCCCCTATAAAAATTTACTAACTCATGGATTTGTAGTAAAAGAAGATGGTACAAAATTATCAAAAAGTGATGGTGCTGCGAGGCCACTGAATGAGTGGATTCAAGTCTATGGCGCTGATATTATTCGGCTTTGGATTTGCTCTCAAGATTATCGTGGCGATGTGCCTGTTTCTGATAATATCGTTAAAAATGTAGCCAATAATTATCGTAACATACGCAACACTTTACGCTACCAAATTGGTAGCCTCTATGACTTTGATCCCAATAAAGATTCGCTTGCGCTGCACGAGCTACACCCTGTTGATAAATGGGCGCTCAATGAATTAGGAAAATTAGTCACTGAAGTAACGAGAGCCTACGATGCATACGAGTACCATCGCGCATTTAAAGAATTTATTGACCCATTTTGCTCGAACACCCTATCGGCGACTTACCACGACATTCTCAAGGACCGTTTGTATACCTGCGCACCAAACGATCCACTAAGACGCTCGTCACAAACCGCAATCGCCATCATATTTGATGTCTTCACTCGCCTTGTCGCACCACTACTTCCATTCACCGCAGATGAAGCTTGGAGTTATGCTAAAAATGATAGCGATTTTACTACAGAATCTATCGCCTTAGAAGCGTGGCCACAAGTCGACCCAAAATGGAATAATCCTGAAATTGCGAATGACATTAATTCGATAAGAAAGTTCTTAGTCGAAAATATTAACGAGCCGCTCGAAGCACTACGCCAAAGCAAAGTTATTGGCCAAAGCCTGGATGCAAAAGTCATAATTACAGGTAACCAATCGGACTCCGATTTCAAATTACTACAAAAATATGCAGCCGATCTGCCCGAACTATTTATAATTTCTCAAGTTGAACTAATTCATTCACCAGATACACCAAAAATTCAAGTGGCAGTAGCGCATGCAGATGGCGTGCGGTGCCCTCGTAGTTGGCGCTGGGTATCGAAACTAGTTAGCACAAAAGAATGGGGTAAAGTATCACCACGTTGCGCAGAAGCACTTAATTTTGAATCAAAATAATAATCTAAAACTCTAACATTTGAAGCAATCATGGCTAAAAAGAAAACAACTACAAAAAAAGCTGCTAAAAAACTACCTACTAAGAAAGTAGTTAAAAATGTACCTGCTAAAAAAGCTGTTAAGAAAGTAACAAAAAAAGTAGCTACTAAGAAAATAGCAACAAAAGCAAAACCGAAAAAGGTGGCTAAAAAAGCTGTTAAAAAGAAGGTAGGATCCAATACTAAGCCTACTGCAGTCGAAAAACTAAACAAAGCTTCTGTGGCTCGCAGTGAGACAGCAAATACTGATGACAAAAAAGGTGCTCTAGTGGCTTTTTCAATCGATGATGTTGAAGCATTAGTTGCCTCTAGAAAGGTGGAGGAAAAACCTGAGCAAAAGAAAAGAGTTAAAAAAGTCGCAACTCCTAAGAAAAAGACAAGCTCTCCTACCATTAAGGAGAAGCCACAAAAGAAACGAGTTCTTGGGGCAGCATCCTTAGCAGACATTCTTGGATTCAATCCAACTGAAAAGAAAAGAGATACCACTTTAGAGACTGAATCTATTCCTAAAAAATGGCAAAAATTCTATAAGTTACTCATCAGTCTTCGCCAGCATGTCCAAGAAGAAATCGAACTACACACAGCAGATACATTAAAACATTCCAGTCGTGAAGACTCAGGTGATCTAGCAAACTACGGAAATCATCAAGCAGATGCTGGCACAGATACCTTTGATAGAGATTTTGCCCTAAGCCTTGTCTCTAGCGAACAGGATGCATTAAATGAAATTGAAGAAGCTATTCTTCGCATAAAAGACGGAACATATGGAATTTGTGAAGTGACCGGAAAACCAATTAAAAAAGAACGGCTTACTGCAGTCCCCTTTGCTCGATACTCATTGGAAGGACAAAAAGAATATGAGAAAAATATGCGCCGCAAAACGGAGCGCACTGTAGGTGGTATTTTCACAGATACCAGTGATGCACCTAAAATTACCTCAGATGACGATGAGTAATTATCGACGATGAAATCGTAGACCAAGTTATCTATATTCCAACCTAATTCTAATTATTAAGTATTTCCAGTCTTCCATTTAATGTCCTTTAAAAGTAGAGTCAGTCCCTACAAATGGCTACTTGCTATAGCGCTTATTACATATGTGCTCGATCAAGCTTCAAAATTATGGATAAGTACTCTTTTGCCGCTGGGGAGTTATTGGCAGCCTAACTCCATAGAGATATTAAATGGTTTCCTATATATCGTGCATATAGGAAATGAGGGAGCAGCTTGGGGTATGTTTTCTGGGCATGGAAATTGGCTGGCAATTTTCGCTATTGGAGCGCTGATAGCTATCTATTGCTTACGAGAAAGCTTAGAGTTAAAACGACCTATCATCCAGATCGCTTTTGGGTTACTTATTGGAGGTGTGCTCGGTAATTTAACCGACCGTATTATGCACGGTCATGTTATTGACTTTATCGATATACACTTACCTTTAAATATTCCTTATTTACTAGAAGGGGGACGCTACCCAGCATTTAATGTTGCTGATTGTGGTATCGTGATCGGTGTGTTCGCCTACACACTAATGAGTGCTTTTTCGAAACCATCAGGTCTTAAAGAATCAACCTAAGTACCTTTTCCACAACGCTCACCCATAAGCGCATATACCTCTATTCCCTGCTCGGAGTACTTTAACAAGTCGGCATCAAACTGGATCGTACCTTTTTTGAAAAGTGTAACTACACAAGACCCACCAAAGGAGAAAAATCCTTTTTCCTCGCCCCTTTCAATAGTTCCTAAGGAAAAAGTTTGATGGATACCTCCAACACAGGTCGCTCCAACCTCAAACATCAATACCTCCCCAAATTCTTCGGATTTAATAACTGTACGTGTGCGCCGGTTCTCCCAAAGAATTGATAATTTTCGCCGTAGTGCTAGCGGGCTTACCGAGCGCAAACTACCTGATAACAAAACGCAATCGCTAGCTTGACCAGATACGGGAAAATGAAACCGGTGATAATCAACTGGGCACAATCTAGAAATTAACATTGCCCCGCCCTCATAGGCAGAGGACATGGCAGAATCTTCTACAAAGCTTGCTACATCGAAATGCTGTCCTTTGATGTAGAAGCCATCACATATCGAAATATCAGAAATTGCTAAATGACGACCATCTGCGGGGAAACTCGCTATGCCATCCTCTTTAACAATGGGGCGAGCACATTTTTTTAATTGGCGATAAAAAAATTCATTAAATGAAGCGTAACTATCAACTGAAGCGGCGAAATCCTCAGTTTTTATAGAATAATCACTAATAAACGGCCCTATTTTAGAACGGCTCTTCGGACGATTCATGCGCCATCCGTACCAGCGCGAAAACCATAATCTCTTAACTGCCAAAGCAACAGTCAAACGACCCAAGCAATTACCATATGCCCAGCGAAGAAAGCTTTCGCCATAAACCGACTCTTTTTCAATCATACCACTAGCACGGTTGTAGTATGAAATAGGAATATCGTATTTTTTTAAGAACGGCATTATCTAATAATAAAGAACAAAAAATAAATTAGGTAAATTCATTTCCTCTGGAACCAATCGAAAGCCCCACCCAAACCGCCAAAAAACCAAACCCTACACTTGCTGCTGCATAGATTCCAGCCTGTAGTCCACCAACATCTTGAAGCAGAGTAAGTACCTGCCAACTAAAAGCTGAGAAAGTAGTGTATCCTCCACAAAAACCAGTTATCCAGAAATGCTGTGTAAGCGGATTAATCTCTTTATCCCTTAGCCCAGACCAAAGGCCTGTCAAGTAACCCAATAAAAAAGATCCGCTTATATTAATGCACAAGGTCATCACTGGAAAGTTGCTCCAACCTAACTGAAGATATGATATATCCAATAAATATCGAATAGACCCACCTATTGCGCTGCCGAAGCCAATCCATAGAATCTGCATCAAAATTGAGACCCCTCTCCAATTAAATAGCCACCTAGTATACAAATCATACACAGTGACGTAGATCCGAGTATATTCCAAGCAACTACCCGCCATCTTCGCTGTGAAGCCAAAGTGAGATTCTGTAAGCTGAAACTAGAAAATGTAGTTAACCCACCACAAAAACCAACAACGCCAAAACAATACGCTGGAGAAATTAAAAATTGGGTTGAAATAGCTCCTATCATGAATCCAAGCAAAAAACTTCCTGTTATGTTAACTGTTAATGTACCCAAAGGAAAAGCATCTCCAAAAATTCGAGATACTGCAGTAATGATAAGATAGCGAACGACTCCTCCGAAGGCAGAACCTAGAGCGACATAAAAAATTAACACCCGACAACGATTGGAAGAAAATCCGCTCTTGTAAAGCGATCAAATCAACTAGAATTTTAAATAAAGATAGAAAATTAGACCTTGATCTTTATTGCGTAGAAGCATTTATTCCTGCGCTTTCCCTTTTAACAATAGCCGAAAATGACACAACATAACAGTTTCAAAGCCTCCGGGGGAGGTGGTAAAAAAAATCGCACTGTACTCAAGCGCTTCGAGCGAGTGGATCTGCTTAAAAAGCGCGAGCAATGGAAAGACGGTGATCGAGTAATTGGACTAAAGAAAACTTTGCCTGAGGCCTAAAAGTCACAATAAAACTGCACTATTTATGCATAGCCTCTCCTTTGAAGGAGGGGCTTTTTTGTATACAAATTAAAGATTTATAAATCAGGTTGCACGACTGTCCACAAAAGTAAAATATAACTCTATTATTTTCTGCTTATAAATGAAAAAGTTATATCTACTCGACGGCATGGCGCTCGCATATCGTGCTCATTTTGCATTGATTCGCAGTCCAATATATACCTCCAAGGGTTTCAACACTTCCGCTATCTTCGGGTTCACTAGCACGCTCATAGAATTAATTGCCAAGCAAAAACCCAGTCATCTAGCAGTTGTTTTTGATACATCAGCTCCCACCCAGCGGCACATTTTACACCCAGATTACAAAGCAAACCGCGAAGCTATGCCTGAAGACCTAAAGGCAGCGATGCCTCACCTAGATCGTATCACTTCAGCCTTTGGCATACCTGTACTTAAGCTTGATGGCTATGAAGCTGACGATATCATAGGTACTCTAGCGCATCGTGCTCAAACTGAAGGATTTGATCAAATATTCATGGTCACCCCAGATAAGGACTTTGGTCAACTCGTCACCGATAAAATAAAAATGTATCGCCCGGGTCGAAAAGGCGATGGCGGCGAAATATTAGGAGAACAAGAAATCAAAGATAAATGGGGCATTGCACGAGTCGATCAAGTCATCGACATGCTCGGACTCTGTGGCGATACAGCTGATAACATACCTGGTATACCTGGTATTGGTCCTAAGAGTGCGGAGAAACTACTAGCAAAATACGATACTGTAGAAGGACTGCTTTCAAACATCTCTGAATTGAAAGGTAAGCAACAAGAAAAAGTACGTGATCATGCTGACATGGCACGACTCTCCAAAAAGTTAGCAACTATACAACTCGACGTGCCGATAGATATTAATTGGGAAGAGGTAGCACTAGTGAAGCCATCTAGTGATACACTTGTGCCACTATTCAATGAGTTCGAGTTTCGAACCTTAGCTAAACGAATCTTTGGAAGTGAATTCTCCGTAACCAAAGCGACCAATGATCTTATATTCCAAAGCCAGGAGGAAGACATTCGTAACGACAAGAGCCAACTAGAGCTCATTCCAGATCTAAAGTATAAAAAACTTGAAGATATTAAGACTAACTATCGCATTATTAATGACTCCAAATCACTGAATGAACTAGTTGCCAACTTAACGAAAGCTGGCCAATTCGCATTTGATACAGAAACCACTTCATTAAATCCTAGAGTCGCTAAGCTAGTAGGCATTTCATTTTCTTCACAGGCTTCAAATGGTTGGTGGGTGCCTGTAAGTGATGCAGCATTGGTAGCACTGCGCCCAATTTTTTCAAATCCAAATCTAGTAAAAATTGGTCATAACTTGAAATTTGACTTAGCTGTACTAGCAGTCAACAAATGCCCAGTAATGGGTCCTTGCTATGACACAATGATAGCGCACGCACTAATAGACCCAAACCAAAGACACGGTCTAGATACGCTAGCGGAAGACCATCTTAAATATACTACTATACGGTTTAACGAACTTTTACCGAATGCAAAAAAAGACGAGCCCATCGACTACTCAGAAGTCAGTCCGCAAGCCCTTGCTAACTATGCAATAGAGGATGCAGATATCACTTGGCAACTCTGGCAAAAATTCGCGCCAAAACTTAAGTCCAGTGGCCAAGCAAACGTTTTTTATGAAATAGAAACGCCACTATTACCAGTACTAGTCGAAATGGAGAACGAAGGTATTGAGATCTGCGAACTCACACTAAAAAATATTGGTGCCTCATTTGAAAATCAAATCACTCATTTGCAAGAAGCGGTTTTTAGAGAGGCTGGACAAGAATTTAATCTAAATTCTCCCAAACAACTTGGCACAATTTTATTTGATGAGCTCCAACTAGTCGACAAGCCAAAAAAAACGAAAACCGGGCAGTATGCTACGAATGAACAGGTGCTTTCGACACTTTCTAAACAGCATACAATCGTAGCGAACTTGCTCGAATATCGCCAACTAACGAAACTTAAAAGTACCTATATAGATGCACTTCCTAAGGCAGTGGATCCAGTAAGTGGACGTGTGCACACTCACTACGGGCAGGTACAAACTGCAACAGGCAGATTGACCTCGAATGATCCAAATTTACAAAATATACCAGTTCGTAGCACCCATGGTCGAAATATTCGCAAAGCATTTATCGCGCGCAAAGGATGGAAACTTTTAGCAGCCGATTATTCTCAAATTGAACTGCGCATCCTAGCAGCTCTAACAAAAGACGATGGTCTACTTAGCGCATTTCGAAAAGGTCAGGATATTCATACAGCCACAGCTGCTAAAATTTTCGAATGCCCACCCCAGCAGATCACTCGTGACCAACGTAGCACTGCTAAAATGGTCAATTTTGGTATTCCTTATGGGATTTCAGCATTCGGCCTATCTCAGCGACTAGGAACCGTATCACGTAGCGAAGCACAAGATATAATTGATAGCTACTTTGCTCAATTTCCAGGTATTGCTGGCTATATGGACGCGCAACAAGCAAGTGCTCGCGAGCATGGTTATGTTGAAACCATATGCGGGCGCCGCAGATACTTGCGTGATATTCATTCAAATAATGGGACTATTCGTGCAGCTGCAGAGCGCAATGCCATCAACATGCCCATACAAGGAACAGCCGCTGATATGATTAAAATCGCAATGGTTCGCATACAAAATACAATCACTAAAAAAGAGCTTAGTAGTCGCATGTTGCTTCAAGTTCACGATGAGCTCATATTTGATATGGACCCTAGCGAAGAAGCTATTTTACGTACAATCATAACTAAAGGCATGCAAGGAGCTCTAGAAGCGCTGGAGTGCCCAATAGAGATAGACATCGGCATAGGCGATAATTGGCTGCAGGCTCATTGACCCTCTTTACAGTAACATCATATTTAATAAGCTACTATTACAGAAACATGGATAAAAGTGAAAAACGCAAACAGGCTTGGATAGGAGATGCTGTTCTCGCCCTTTTCGCGCGTGAATGGATCCTATCAGAGCCATCCATTACTGCAGCTAATAGGGCCACTACATTTGTGCAAATGACTTCCAATCAATTTTTATCCGCACTTGGTGAACCAACTGCAATGGAGGCAGAAATAGGACAAATTTATCAAAAAGAGGGGCTTCATGCAGCCTTTGCATTGATAAATAAAAAATTTGTTCCGGTATTTAAAAAACAGCAAAAAAACCGTTTAAAAAATAGCGGTAACTACCGTAATAAAAATAATTCTTAAGCGCGTTCAGGCCGTGGAAAAAGAATCGTCTTTTCACCAAGTGCTTGCCCTGCAAGAGTAAATCCCCAATCTAGTTGCCCGTCTAAGGAGGTAAATTCCTTAGCTCCAACTAAGCTTCGAATTTGCGCACTAGTAGTTGGCATTACAGGACTTAGAAGAACTACGCTAAGCCGTATTGCTTCAGCCATAGTCGCTAAAGATGTTGCTAATTTCTGCTGATCACCTGTTTCGGCCGATTTAGCTAACTTCCAAGGTGCGCGCGTTTCTGCATACTTATTGATTCCGGATATGAATATAAAAATTCGCTCTAAAGCTTTGTGGAATTTAAAATCATCGAACAAAGGTATGATCTCCGCACGAGTCGATTCCCATAATTCGCGTAATTCTTGTTCAGGAGCTTCAAAAATTTGTGCCTCTGGTATCTTTCCTTCTGTATATCGAGCGCCCATATTTAGGAGACGACTAACTAAATTACCAAGGTCGTTAGCAAGGTCGCTGCTGTAACGACTCAAAAATAATTCTGTCGAAAATTCACTATCTTGCCCAACATTCATTTCACGTGTGACAAAGTAGCGAAATGCATCTGCTCCATATTGCTCAATTAAATCCAGTGGATTAACCACTTCACCTGTGCTCTTAGACATCTTTGCCCCAGAGCTCAGCCACCACCCGTGAACCAATAAATGCTTCGGCAAATCAAGTTCTAGTGCCTTCAACATAATCGGCCAGTAGACCGCGTGTGGAGGAACTAAAATATCTTTTCCAATAACATGATAATCCGCAGGCCAATTATGCGAAAAAGTTTCAGTTCCGTAACCTGCTGCTGTAATATAATTAGTTAGTGCATCAAACCAAACATAGGTCACAAAATCAGAGTCAAAAGGTAATTCGATTCCCCATTCTAATCGTTCCTTAGGGCGTGAAATACACAGATCATTTAAAGGCTCCTTTAAAAATTGAAGTACGTCAGCAGTACGAAATCGTGGGTATATCCAGTCCTGATTATTATTTATAAAATCTATCAACCATTCCTGAAACTGCGCTAGCTTAAAGAAATAATTCGTTTCAATAACTTCTTCAACTTCACCATAAATCTCTGGCCAGTGACCATCCACTTTTTCTTTTTCCGTAACAAACTGCTCTTGTCGGGAGCTGTAGTATCCAGAGTACTGTGCTTTATAAATAAGGTCCTTATCATGCAGCTTTTGCAGAACCTCACCAACCACAGACTTATGACGGTCCTGTGTTGTACGGATATAGTCATCATTAGATATCGCAAGCTTTTCACAAACCGATTGAAACTCCTCTGCCATGCGATCACAAATCTGAATTGGCTCCAATCCAGCTTTGTGAGCTGACATTTGGACCTTTTGGCCATGTTCATCAAGTCCAGTCAAAAACTTAACCTTTTGACCATTTAAACGTCGATAGCGAGCGATGATATCGGTCAGCACTTTTTCATAAGCATGGCCCAAGTGAGGGGATCCATTTGCATAGTCAATTGCTGTGGTAATATAGAAATTTTTACTCATTAAACAAGCCAAGTTGGTGCAAACCCATACCTAGTGCAAGCTTAGCAATTATAAGATAGCATCTATAAGCAGCTGTTTACGACCACGATAAATATTAAGCCTAATGACTAGCTCTACCTCACCATCATTATTTTCTAAGTAGGATTGTAGCCCAGTAGGCCCCATTAATTCACGCTCTACTGCATGTGCTGACCAAAGGACGCCCCCTACCCTTATCATCAATGGATTCATTTGAACAATTGTTGCCTCGACCCGGTAAAGTCGACCAACATAATCACCATAATCATCCTCACTTAAACGACTCAAAAAAGCCCCCTCTTTTAGGGAACCAACAGCAGGATGTCCCACGACGGAATGTGGAATTTCTACTGATGGAGTATACTCTCCAAGGCTAAATTCTGACGTAGAAGCAAAAGCTCTTGTAGAAAAATGTGCAAACACTGGGAAATGATCAGAAGTTCCTCCTCCTTGTGTACCAGCAAAGTTCCATTCGAGTGGTCGACCAATAATATCCGCATTAATTTCAGGTAGTATCAGGTGATTAAATGACCCATCTATATAGCTAATACCCTGATTATCATAGAGTCCCCGAGAGGAAATTAAATGCATGAGACTACCACGACGACCCCGCCACACTTCAGAGTAACGAAGCTCAATGGGTAACTCATACCAAAAGTTATACCACTGGGAACTCTGGAATGTCTCATCACCATCCGCTCCAAGGACATCATTGATGCCGGTTTTTAAATCTGCAAAGATAGAGGAGTGATTGTAGTGCGAATTTAAGTCACCTCCAATGATAATATCTGCTTGCGGATTGTTGCTCAGCTGTGCCTGCACCAAACGGTGTAAAACTTGTGCATTTTGAACCCTAATATTTTCCATATTAGGATTAGAAGCACCTGACTTCCAATGGTTACAATAAACCACTAGACCGTGACCATTAATATCGAGTTCCGCTTCGATTATATCGCGGGCACGATGTAAACGGTGACTTTTTGACCAGCGGATAGGGAATTTTGAAAAGATCGCATTGGTATGTGCCATGTTGTCTTCGATAGGCTTGGCAGGGCAACTAACAACATGATATCCACTAATTCCAATATCATCGAGCGCTTTTAGTAACCAATGCACAGAGGAAATGTCAGCAAACTGAGTTTGCCAGCCATCAGTCAGCATTGATTCTACACTGAGACCCGAATATTTTAATAAGAATTCTTCCGTACTCATAGTAGTACTTTGAGGAGTAAAATCAGCCTCAAATTCTTGGAAAAGCACTATTTCTGGACCAATTCCTGAATTAAAATGAGCAAGTGTTCGGCGTGCATTGATTAACTTAGTTAGTAATTTACGCCGTGTATATGTGTAAGGATCGTCCGCTTCATCTTGTTTGTAATCGTTATAAATAGCTACTCCATCTATATCGAACAAGTTCTCCACATTATAGGCGACTAGAACAAAATCTGTAGTCGCATCACTTTTGATGCATCCGCTTACAAAAGGAATAACTAAAAATAGGTAAAAAAATCGATGCATATCTAATTGGAGTAATAATACCTTAAATTGACAAGCAATGGCTTGTTAAAACGTCCTGCTGTTAATCAATCTTTACATTCTTTCTGCATAGAATCTCGATCATCAATTTTATTCAATCGAAATAGACTACTATCGGAAGCATCCATTAGAATTTGAGATAAATATTTAAGAACAAATAGCAAAGCCACTCGACCGGCACCATTCAATAAGGCTAATAATTGAGAATCAAAGCCTGGATAAAACAAAAACTTAAGAACCGTAGATATACAAGTAACACCAATTGCAATCCAACAGAGTATGTTGATTATTATTCGCACTTCCGAGTAAGCAGAAATTGCACGAATTTGATTACGTAGAGCCCCGATTGAGCTAAGTGCTGAAGGTCGATGAGAAGCACTTTTTGACTTACCGCGTCCATTATTGCCAAGTCGATCTGTAGGATACGATTGGCTAACACGATTACGCGAAGAACAATAAGCATCATAAGCTTGTTCCCACTGGTGTTGATTCATCTTTCGCGACATTGGATCTACTTTTTCACGCGAAGATTTAAAGGATTCAAAACTTTTCATCTGCATAGCAAGAAGAACAATAACTTAATAATTCTTTAGTTCCCTATACATGTGGATAAAAGCGCATCAATGCTCGTATCGAATTCGTTAAAATGTCCGCGTTCTGCTTAGTGGTATTTTGCTTTACACCTACCGCAGCAAGAATAACCGCATGATGCAGGTTTAAACGCTCTAAATAATCATTTTGTGCAGGCTTAATTCGCTGTGTTAGATAATACTCACTGATCATAGTTATAATCTTTGTCGCATGATCCTCCTTCGTACTTACCCATCGTGCGAGCTGTTGCCTCGAATGAGCATCCTCTAGACTCGCCAATTCGTTAATCATTTCACAAGCCTTCTGTATTGTCTGTGCATCTTCTAACATTGTATGCACACGACTGTGGTCATCATAAATACCGCATGGAACTTGACAGTGCGCATGTAGCATCGGCGTATAGATAACTACACTAAATAGTAGAAGAAATCGAATAACAATGTTCATGGGAGTAAGTTAGTATAAATTTAGTAAAAACTTTCAACAATGTAATCGTATTAAGTATCGCAATAAATGAAAACAAGGGAAACATATCCATTTAAAGTTAAAAGTTATACTTATGAAACATTCAAATTCATTCTCACGCCCAGATAAACGAGCGACCGACCAACTACGATCCATTCAGTTTGAAACAGGAATCGCTCCACACGCACTTGGTTCAGTACTTGTTAGCTTCGGAGCTACTAGGATAATCTGTGCAGCTTCAGTCGACAATCGTGTGCCCGGCTGGATGCGTGCGCAAGGGGTCGAAGGAGGTTGGATGACTGCAGAGTATTCTATGCTACCGTACAGTACATTAGACCGTAAAACTCGCGATATATCTCGCGGGAAATCAGATGGAAGAACTGTAGAAATACAGCGATTAATTGGTCGCGCCCTCCGAGCCGTTTTTGATTTAAAGAAATTTAGTGGTAAAACATTATGGTTAGACTGCGACGTGCTTCAAGCAGACGGAGGAACTAGAACTGCTTCAATAACAGGTGCATATGTGGCGGCGCAAATAGCCATTGGTAAACTATTGGACGGCGGACAACTTACCGAAAATCCCTTTACTAATTCAGTAGCAGCAGTCTCTGTGGGAGTTTATCAAGATACTCCTGTGCTCGATTTAAACTATTTAGAAGACAAAGACGCCGCAGTAGATGCAAATCTTGTAATGACTGGTAATGGTCAATACGTAGAAGTCCAAAGTTCTGGAGAAGAGTCAACTTTTAGCCGTGAACAGCTTGATGAGCTACTAGAGCTAGGGTCCAAGGGGGTTAATGAAATTATCCAACTTCAAGAGCAAGCGATAAGCGAAGGATTATCATGATTACAATTAATCAAGTTACCCACAATTTCGGAAAAAAGGTTCTCTATAATAAGATTAATGGTGTCATCGGTGCGCATGATAGAATCGCTTTAGTTGGATCCAACGGTTCAGGTAAAACGACTCTACTGCGTATGCTGATGGGAGAATTTGAACCGGATCAAGGCACTTTCGACAGACCAGATTATGTAACTATCGGTTATCTACCTCAAGATGGCATCCAAGTCTCTGGGAAGACTCTATACGCAGAAGCACAAAGTGCTTTCGGGGACATCTTAGAGCTTCAAAAGAAAATAGAATCTGCCGATGCTGCACTACTAGATATGGATACTGAGGCTGCGGAGTACTATGATTTAATTGATACAATAGGTGAATGGGAGCAACAGCTTGAAAATTACGAGCCACAGAAGATGCAATCACGTATTGAGCGAATATTGATTGGAATGGGATTTCAATCGACTGATTTTGAGCGTGATACCGGTGAGTTTTCTGGTGGCTGGCAAATGCGCATCGCCTTAGCTAAATTACTACTACAAAATCCATCACTGATCATTTTAGATGAGCCAACCAATCACCTTGATATCATTTCACAAAACTGGGTGGAACAATATCTCAAACACTATCAAGGAGCAATTATATTGATTTCTCATGATAAGGCATTTCTAGATGTTGTTACTAACCGCACTCTAGAATTGAAACTAGGAACGCTAAATAGCTTCAAGGGTAACTACTCCTATTATTCGAAAGAGACATTAATACGCTTAGAGCAATTACGTAAGGCTCACAAAAATCAGCAAAAAGAAATTTCAGATATAAAAGATTGGATTAACCGATTTCGGTCCAATGTAAAAAAAGCGAGCATGGTGCAAAGCCGTATAAAGCAACTCGAAAAAATCGAGCTGATTGAAATTCCTCGTGATGAAAAAAAGATCTATTTCCGATTTCCAGAGCCACCTCCATCTAGTTCGAAAGTAATTAATGTGACTGGTCTGCATAAGTCCTATGGAGATAATGTAGTTTTCGATGGACTAAACCTACGCATTGATAAGGGCGATAGAATTGCAGTTGTTGGTGTAAATGGTGCCGGCAAATCAACGCTTGCTAGAATCATGGCGGGCACCGAGCCCTATCAAAAAGGGGAAGTTGAGAAAGGATTAAATACAGTAATTAGCTATTTTGCACAGTCACAAGCAGATGAGCTTAATCCTACAAATACAGTACTTGAAGAGGTTGAAGCTGCAGCGGTTACTAATAAAGATGCCAATCCGAGGGCAGCGCTCGGTGCACTACTTTTCTCAGGAGATGAAGCGCTCAAGAAAAATGCTGTCCTTTCTGGTGGTGAAAAAAATCGTGTTGCGCTCGCAAAAATGCTAATGAAACCAGGCAATTGTCTAATTCTTGACGAACCTACAAATCATTTAGATATCAAATCTAAGGAAGTTTTACAAGACGCCATAAATGCCTTTGAAGGAACTGTAATACTAGTCAGTCACGACCGATCTTTTCTAGATGGAGTGGTCAATAAAGTACTAGAAGTAGCTCCAGGAAGTACGCGCATGCTAACTTGTAATGTTACAGAATACGTCCAGCGTATTGAAAAAGAAATGTCAGAAGGCGCGGATAATTAGCTAACCAATCACAATTTTTAGCGGAATAATACTGTGCAATCTGCTTATGAATATTCAAAATAAATAAAGCTATAATTAATAAAAATATGCCCAAAGAGATGCCTTTACTTTAAGCCCACTCTGGGTAGCTTACATCAATCTAAATTAATATAACCAACACTAATTAATACAATGCCAGTTGCAACACCACAGCAATACGAAGCAATGATCGATGCTGCCCAAAAGGGCAACTATGCCTATCCGGCGGTCAATATTACATCCATAACAACTATCAATGCGGCCCTTAAGGCTTTTGCAGATGCGAAGTCTGATGGAATCATTCAAGTATCCACTGGAGGTGGGCAATTCGCCTCGGGCTTGAATGTATCCGATGCAGCATTTGGAGCTATTGTTTTAGCGGAGGCAACTCATATACTGGCAGAAAAGCACGACGTACTTGTTGCTCTTCATACCGATCATTGCCACCCAGAAAAAGTGGAAGGATTTTTGAAACCACTTCTGGAGGCTTCGCGAAAGCGTATCGCTGAAGGTAAAGGCCCCCTATTTCAATCGCACATGTTCGACGGATCAGTCGTAGATTTACAACAGAATCTAGAACTCTCTAAAGAATTACTTAAAGAGTGTGCTGAACTAGATATCATTCTCGAAGTCGAGGCGGGATGCGTTGGCGGAGAAGAAGACGGACATGATACTTCGGGACTACCTGCTGAGAAGCTATATACTACTCCAGAAGACATGTTAGAGGTCTACGAAGAATTACAACCTATTGGTCGCTTCTTATTTGCAGCTACATTTGGTAACGTGCACGGGGCATATAAACCAGGAGCTGTACAACTAAAACCAACTATTTTACGCGATGGACAAAAAGCTGTGACTGATAAACACGGCACTGAAGCTTTTATGGATTTAGTTTTTCACGGTGGATCTGGTTCTGAACTTAGTGATATTCGTGAAACTTTAGAGTATGGTGTGGTTAAAATGAATATTGATACCGATACTCAATATGCTTTTACACGCCCAGTGGTCACTCATCTTTGCGAAAACATTGAAGGGGTCCTCAAAATTGATGGAGAAGTCGGCAATAAGAAGACTTACGATCCGCGCAGTTATTTAAAGAAAGCTGAAAAAAATATGGCAGACCGCTTAGTTCAGGCAGCTGAAGATCTTTGTTCTAATGGGAAAACAATATTTAGTAACGTTTAATTACTAATATACTTTTTTTGAACTAGGCCGGCTGACTTTATTCAGTCGGCCTTTTTTATGTATATAAAACTAATGAATATAACTCTGCATGCTACATTCATTCTAGGTAAAGATCGAAACGTCCAAAAACTTCATGTCCTTTAACCTTCACCTGAGCAAATAATCGATACCAACCAGAATTAGGCACATTGAATAAAAAACTTAATGACTCATCGTCCTTTACTGCTCCGATAATGCTACTAGTTGGATGCATGTGCGCAAACCCGCGTCCTGCTTCATCAAAAGCAACCATATGACCTGGGGCTCCCATAATGTCTTCTAACTGCAAGGCAGATCCATTCTCATTGGAGACATCTAAATTAATTTTATAATCACGACCTGCATAAAGTTTCTTAGGGATTCCCTGTAAACTGAAACGAACACCTTCAGTTAGTGAAGTTCGACTATTCTTAAATTTGGCTTTAGTTGACGTGCCTGAGATAGCACACACTGACGACGCAATCATTTGACGCCTTGTTCGCAGAGGAACGATCTCAGCGAAGGCGCGATAGGAACCAGGACGCTTGGGCAAAAAGCTAAAGCGGTAGCGCCCATTTAAATCCACTGCATCTGGATGCACATGATGATAATCCTCTAAAGATCGATCTATCAGCATAAGATGCATCTTTTTTGTATGTGTTTTCGCTAGTTCATGGGAGGCTATCGCTGTACCTCCAGAAGTTTCTAACAGTAAATCAACCGTAACAGACTTCCCTGGTTGATTAGCATTACTGGATACTAATTCCATTTTTAGCGGATATTTTATGCGTTCTAAATCTAGAAATCCTGCATGATTGGTAGCACAAAACTCAATACTGCCATCCTCATTAGTCACCTCTTCATAATGAAGAAATCCACACTGCGCATCCGGTAAAACTCGCAGTAGAAAAAAGCTTATTACAAAAAAAACTGTAATAGTAAACATAACAAACTTATCTTTAAGAGTCATTTTAAAACTACAGAATACAAAAAAGTATGAGAGAAAATTCAAATAATTAGTATTAATTTACTAATTAAAGAGCGGCTCTGCAGCCTTCATTATCGAATCAACTGACCACCGAGGACCATCTTTTGCATAAATAATTTTACCATTAGCATCGATTAGAAAGGTAGTCATCGTGTGGGTAATCGTATTATTCTCATCACGAGTTAAAATACCAAACTGATATAAAATATCTTCCACTACTGATGAGTCAAAGTGAGTGAGCAAGTGGAAATTGTTTGGTTTCAGATCATTGGCTTGCATATATTCATTTAGAATCCCAGGAGAATCAAATGTTGGATCCATCGTTATGGACACAAAATTTAAATTTTCCCAATTATTCTGCGCTGCTACTACTTGTAATTCGGACATCTTTGCAGTCGAAGCTGGACACATTTCAGGAACCATGCACCGAGTAAAGATAAAGTTTAATACGAAAGGCTTTCCACGTAATTGTTTTATTTGAGAAAAACGACCATTTTGATCCAACAATGCAAAATTGGGTATATAGTCTCCGTCACGAAGTGCCCTGCGCCTTGTTTTTGTTGATGTATCTTCATGTAGTTG
>MDSV01106016.1_pt1 | contig 27351 bp, 27 predicted proteins | sample 810851 | NCBI WGS metagenome assembly MDSV01 (sample SAMN05326640, study PRJNA326480) | marine metagenome | isolation source: seawater | place: Atlantic Ocean: North East | collected 2012 | reverse complement strand
TTCTGGAAAACATAAAGATATAGATTTGCCAGCTAGAATTTCATTTAATATTTTAGATTGAGGAATTCCTTTAAGGAGAGCCTGATAGTGGCTTCTCCAAGAGCAGAAAACCCAATCATTTTTTTTTATTTTTTTAAATATTTTTATTATTTTATCTTCGTTGCCAAAATAAAGATGTACAGGAGCACGAATTTTACCTGAATTAAACAATTGTGCGATTTTATTTTCAAAAAATATTAAATCTTCTTTTTTAAATTTTTTCATTAGCTCTTTAAATTGTAATAGATTGGTATAGATATTTACTCATATTGCAAATTCATTGATATCGATTGTTTTATTGCATTTTTCTAGTGTTTCTTTTTTATGAGATACTATTAATATGGTTTTCTGTGGTTGCAACTTAGATAAATTGGTCATAATTTTGCTTTCTGTAAGAGAATCTATTTCATTTGTAGCCTCATCTAGAACGATTAATTCTGGATTTACATACAAAGCTCGTGCTATACCTATTCTTTGTCTTTGACCACCAGAAATTCTTACTCCATTTTCACCTATAGATGATTGAATTTTATCAGGTAGATCTTTAACAAAATTATCTAGTTCTGATAATTTTATACATTGCATGACTCTATTTATATCTATTTTTTCATCCGCAACACCAAAAGCTATATTTTTTAATAGAGAGTCGTCAATTAAGTAGATTTTTTGAGGAACATAACCAATTTTTTTATACCAATTTGACAAATTACCTATAATCAAATTTTCATCTACTTTAATAGATCCTGAATTTGGTTTATAAAGTCCTATCAACATTGATATTATAGTACTTTTTCCTACACCACTCTCTCCATAAATTCCAAAAAAATCTTTTTTATTTATTTTAAAACTTAAATTTTTAAATAAGTAATTATCACTTTCAGGATATTTAAATGAAACATTATTAAATGAAATCAGTTTATTAAATTCAAAACTATTAATATTTTTATTAATCGCAGACGTTTTATTTTTATAATTTTCAAGATTAATCAATTCAGTATAAATAATTTGAATAACAGGAATATCATAACGAACTTGTTGCATTAAATTAATTATTCTTATAAATGAAGGCATTAACCTAAAAGCGACTGCTGCAAAAACAGCAATTTTAGGAATAATTTGACTAAAATCAGATCCTAGATTTAAACTTATTAATAAAAATAAAGAGAAAAAAAATACAGCCATCATTTCAATTAATATTCGGGGAAATGTATTTAAAAAATTGAATTTCTTTTGGATAGAAAAAAATTGATAAATATTTAATTTAAACTTATTAGTAACTTCTTTTTCTCTATTTAAAATTTTTAATTCTTGAATTGAGCCAATTCCGTCTTGGATTAGCTTAATGATTTTTCCATCAAATCTTTGTCTTTTATTCCCCCATTCTATTAAAATTCTTTTAAAAAGAACATAATATAAAGAAATAAACAATAATATTGAAATAAATATAATAAGTGTAGCTAGGAAAGAAAAAAATAGTAAAAAAATTAACATAGTTAGAATAACTAGTAATTCAATTATTAAATTTAGAGTAATTTTAACTATTGAACCGAATCTTTCAACCTCACCTTTTGTATTTCTTATTAAATTAGATGAATGATTATATGCATGATATTCCAGATCTTGTCTTAAATAATAATCAAATATATTATTTGATAAAAAAGATTGCATATTATAAATAAATCTTACATTTAAGTATGACAAAAAGACTAAAAAAGTATTTTTGAAAATAAAAATCAAAATAATTAATAAAATTAAAAGTGAAACATAATTTTGGTTTGGTAAAAAATCAATTTTATTAATAAAAATAAAAAAAACATTATTATCATTTGGTTTTGTTGTTAATAGGCTATCAACAAGAGGGAATATCATTGCAATACTGAATGTCTCTAATATGGCACCAATAAGCATCATAAATATAATGAAAATTGCAAATTTAAATTGATTAGAAAAATTTAATATATATTTAAAAATTTTAAAATAATTTATCATTAATTATTTTTTATAATATTGATTGTACCAATCTAAAAATTTTTTAATTCCTGTTTTGGTTGATGTTTTAGGTTTAAAATTTATAAGTTTATAAAGTTTCGTGATAGAAGCATGTGTTTTGTAAACATCTCCTTTTTGAATATTTATTTTTTTAAATTTTAATTTTTTTCCAATATAATTTTCTATTTCTTTAATAAAATTTATTAAGTTAACTGGATTGCCATTCCCAATATTTATTATATTATAAAGTTTATTATTTTTTTTGTTTAAAATTTTATAAATTGATTCAATAATATCATCAATATAAGTAAAATCTCTTATGTGATTGCCTTTATTAAAAAGTTCCACTTGTTTATTATCATATATAGATTTTGCAAATTTAAATAGCGCCATGTCAGGTCTTCCATAAGGCCCATAAACAGTAAAAAATCTAAGTCCTGTGACTTTTAATTTATATATCTCACTGTATGAATGTGCCATAACCTCATTTGATTTCTTTGTTGCAGCATAAAAAGATAGAGGGAAATCAGTATTATAATTTTCTTTCAATGGGAATTTTTTATTATCTCCATATACTGAACTGGTTGAAGCATAAATTAAATGTTTAATATTATTTAATCTAGAAAATTCTAAAATATTAAAAAACCCTTTTAAATTTGAATTAAAGTAAGCCTCTGGATTCGATATTGAATATCTTACTCCTGCTTGTGCGGCTAAATTAATTACAATATCAATCTTTATTTTTTTCAATCTTTTAAAAAAAATACTTTGATTTGCAATATCACATTTATAAAAAGTAAAGTTATTATATTTTTTTAATTTAAGTAATCTTTGTTTTTTTAGGGCAACATCATAATAAGTATTTAAGTTATCTATACCATAAATTAAATATTTTTTTTCTTCGAGCAATCTTAAAGATAGATGAAAACCAATAAACCCTGCACAGCCTGTAACTAAAACTTTCATAAATTAATGAGTTGGTAAAATAAATTCTGGTCCAGCCTGAATGCTTTTTGGCCATCTCGATGTTGTTGTTTTTAATTTTGTATAAAAATGAATTCCTTCTGCTCCATGCATAGAATGATCACCAAAAAGTGATTGTTTCCAGCCTCCAAAACTATGAAATGCCATTGGTACTGGAATTGGAACATTGACTCCCACCATTCCAATTTTTGAATTTGTTGTAAAATGTCGTGCTATCTCACCATCAGATGTGTAAATGCTACTTCCATTACCAAATGGATGGTTGTTTACTAATGAAAGAGCTTCTTCATATGAATTGGCTCTAACAACAGATAGAACTGGTCCAAAGATTTCTTCTTTGTAAATAGTCATATCTGCAATAACATTATCAAATAAAGTTGGTCCAACAAAAAAACCATTTTCATAACCTTGGATCTTTATATTTCTTCCATCTAATAATAATTTTGCCCCTTCATTAATTCCTTGAGAAATATAATTTACTATTTTGTTTTTATGTTCTTTTGAAATGACAGGGCCCATATCAGCGTCAGAACTAGTCCATGGTGCAATCTTTAGTTTTTCAGTTTGGGTCATTATTTTATTAACTAAATCATCAGCTATATTGCCCACTGCTACTGCAACAGATATGGCCATACATCTCTCTCCTGCTGATCCATAAGCTGCGCCCATAATACCGTCTACAGCTTGATCTAGATTAGCATCTGGCATAACAACTAAATGATTTTTAGCACCTCCTAAAGCTTGAACTCTCTTCAAGTTTTTAGCTGAAGTTTCATATATATATTTTGCAACAGGTGTAGATCCTACAAAGCTGACAGCAGATATATCTTTTGATTCTAAAATTAAATCTACAATTATTTTATCTCCTTGGATTACATTAAAAACACCATCAGGAAGACCAGCTTGAGTGAATAGCTCAGCTAATTTTAAAGAGCATGATGGATCTTTTTCTGATGGCTTTAAAATAAAGGAGTTGCCGCATGCAATTGATATTGGGTACATCCACATTGGAACCATTGCAGGAAAATTAAAAGGTGTAATCCCAGCACATATGCCTAATGGCTGTCTAACTGACCAAGAATCAATATTTGTACCAACATTTTGAGAAAACTCTCCTTTTAAAAGATGAGGAATGCCGCATGCAAATTCTACAACCTCTAGACCCCGGGTAACAGATCCTATTGCATCATCAAAAGTCTTTCCATGTTCTCTGCAAATAATTTTAGCTAATTCTTCAATATTATCTTCTATTAAATTTTTATATTTTGAAATAATTCTAGATCTTTTTAAAGGAGTTGTGTTTGCCCACTCTAATTGGCTTTCTTTTGAACTATTTAATGCCATTTGAAAATCATCACTATTGGACATCACAACATTTGCTATTTGTTCACCTGTTGATGGATCAAAAACTTTAGAATATTTTTTCGACAAACTAATTTTTTTGCCATTAATATAATTATGTATTATGTTCATAAATCTCCATTATTTTTTTATTCAATATTTCTATTTCTATATATTAAAATTAAGTTTCTAGCATAAATCAATAAACCAAATAATTGACCTGATATTATTACTGGATCTTTGCGGAATATTGCGTAGCTCAGTAAGCCAATACCTCCAAATATGCTTAAATACCAAAAAATAATTGGTATGGAGCTTTGTCCTTTTCTTTCAGAATGTATCCACTGAAATATGAAACGTGAGGCAAATAATCCCTGTCCTAAAAAACCAATTATTAAAAAACATATTTCAACATTTGTTAAATTTCCAAAATAATTATGCACGATCTTTTTTAAGTTTTTTTATTATTTTTGCTACCTTAATTATATCTTTTATGCCTCTGATTAACCTTCCAAAAGTGCCATACTTAGATACCCCATTAACCCTAGGTCTATGGTCAACATTAATAAAAGTAGTTTTTGAGCCATACCCTAAAAATAAAGCAGGCAAGAATCTATGTATTCCGGAAAAAAAAGGTATAGCTAAAAAAATTTTTTTATCAAAAACCTTTAAAGAGCATCCTGTGTCTTGACAATTATCCTTTAATATCATCAATCTAAACTTGTTTGCCAATTTTGAAGTAATTTTTTTTATAAAACTGTCTCTTCTTTTTAACCTAACACCTCCAACTAAGCAAATAAACTCATTTTCAAAATAAACCTTTAGTAACTTTGGTATGTCTATTGGATTATTTTGACAATCACCATCAAGGCTCACTATGGTATCATATTTTGAATTAATAATCCCCTCTTTGAGAGCAAAACTTTGACCTCTATTGTATTTAATGTCAACAATTTTTAAATTTGGATTAAATTGCAATATATTATTAATTTTATCTAAACTTGCGTCTGTACTTCCATCATTAACAATTATAACTTCATAATTAACAAAACTTTTTAAAGTATATGTTATCTCATTTATTAAGTTTTTAATATTATCTTCTTCGTTATATATCGGTATGACTATTGAAAAATTATAGTTTAGCATAAAAAATTTTATAAAAATTATTTAAATTTATATATTAATCTAATAAATATAAATTGTCTTTTAGAAATTTTTTTCCTATTTGCATTTTATAGGAATCGCGATCTCCAAGGCGATAAGTGGCAAACTTTTGAATATTTTCATAATATATATCCCAAAATTTTTTTTGTATATCAATATCCTCTTTAAAAATTTTAAAATTATTTTCAATAGCTTCAATCATTTCAAATGCTGCTACTTTAATTTCCTCCGGAGTATTTTCAATTAGATCAATATCCTTTTCTTCAAACACATCTCTATGATATGCTTGAGCTACTCCACTATTAAACATTTCAGACAATGAAAGCAGCTTGTTATTTTTTCTATCAAAAACTTTTTTATATATACATATAATTTTACTTATATAAGTTGGGGAATAAGCATACGGTGCAAAACTTACATATAAAAGAGGTTTTTTAAAAAGACGCGCAACTTCATTTATGCCGGTACCACTTGTGATAAAAAATTCACATTTTGATTGTAAATAAATATCCATAAAATCACTTCTGTATGAACTATTAGAATAATCTATTACAAATTTTGAATTTGAATTTATTTTTTTCTTAACTATTGATCCCATCCTTATTAAAGCATAACCTCTACTAGCTAATTCTTCAGCTGCTAAAAGAAAATTATCAATATTTGCATTTCGATAGGAGTGAAATCTTATATCAGTATTTTTTTTTAACAAATAATTTGTGTGAGCTTCATCACGAGCAAAAAAAAGAATAATTTTTCTATTATCTGTACCTAGTTTTTCTAAAATTATTTTACCTTCGACTTCATCTGTGGATGGAATCTCTAGAATTTTTTCAAATTTTTGTAAAACTTGTTGAGGATCTTGATCCCCTCCATAATTATTATCAGCATAATGATATTTTTGAGTGTAATTAAACTTAATTATTAAATTAAATACAGAAAATAATAATATTCTTGGAAGAATATTAATTTTTTTTGACCATAATTTTAGCAAATATTTATTGGAAATAATTTTATCACAATAAAATAAATCTAAATAATTATTTTCCTTTAATAAAATATTTTTTGTGTAATATAACGCAGTGTTTGTTGCTAAATGCCCTATCCTTGATGTGTTAAGTTTACCTATTCTAATTCTTATAATTGGCCTTAAAATAATAATTAACACTAAACAAAAAAAACCAAAAAAAAAATATGACAAAATTGTGATAGTTTTTTTCATAGCTTGGTGTGATAAATTTTATAGTAATTGTATATCATTATTTTTTAATATTATTAAAAGTATTTATTAATCTTTCTTATAAGATTAGTTTAAATTTAAATATATTGAATATAGTGAAAAGTTATATATATAATTATTATCAAAATGGCCAAAAATAATCTAGACGCTAATCTCATTAAAAAATATCACCAAGATATAGTTTTCAATTATGCTGAATATCCCACCAAGGATCATTGGAGATTTGATTTTAATGGAGAAGACTATAAAAAATCTCTACTTGATTGGCTTCCAAAAAATCCAAAAAAGCCAATTTTTTTTTATGTACACATCCCATATTGTGAACAACTATGCTGGTTTTGCACTTGTAGCAAAGTAATTTCTAAGGATTATAACAAAGTTAAAGAGTATCTCCATTATCTTTATAAAGAAATAGATTTATTATTTGATTTTCTAAATCAAAATAAAATTTCTTTAAATGTAGAAACCGTTTTTTTTGGTGGAGGCTCACCTACAATTTTAAATAGAGAGGATTTAAAAGAACTTGTAGATAAGTTAAAAAATCTTTTTAATTGGAGCAATGTTGAAAATTTTACAATTGAGTCAGACCCAAGACGAGTAGATGAAGACAGGCTTCTATATAACCATAAAGTTTGTGGAGCTAATAGAATTTCATTTGGTATGCAGGATTTTGACCCTGAGGTTCAGAGAAGAGTAAACAGACCTCAGCCAGCAAAGTTATTTGAAGATATTTTAACTAATGAGGTGAGAAAAGTTTATAAAGAAATTGCTTTTGATTTGTTGATTGGTTTACCAGGCCAAACAACTGAAACAATGGCTCGGACATGTGATAAAATTATAGAATTAAAACCGACATTAGTTCAGCTTTCGCTTATGGCTTACAAGCCATGGGTTGCAAAATATCAAATTCAAATGTTGGCTGAAGGTCCTTTACCTGATTTTCTTGAAAGAAAAGAATTGCTTGCTGTTATACATGATAAGTTATCATCAGGAGGCTATCTTAGAACAGGCTTTGAATGTTATTCTATTCCTGAGAGTCCAATGACTAAAGCTTTTGAAGACGGCACTGCACATTACGGAGCCTCAGGTCATCAAACTGGTGGAAGAGTTAATTTTGTAGCAGTTGGAAGTTCTGCTACAAGTAATATGGGAGATGATTATTATTCTCAAAATTTTTATGATATAAAGCATTATCAAAAGGCATTAGATGAAAATAAACTTCCAACATTTAGGGGATTAAAGTTAAATCAAGATGATAAGATAAGACAGCATGTTACTCAGCAACTTAGAAGCTATTTTAAAATTGATTTTAAAAATTTTAAAGATAACTTTAATATAGATGTAAAAAAATATTTTAAAAAAGAAATAGAATATTTGGCTGAAATGATTGATGATGGCTTAGTTTATATTGATAATACGGGAATTATAATGACTGATATTGGCAAAGATTTTTCACAAAATATTTCTAATGTTTTTGATAATTATGACCCTCCTTATAAATCATACTCTGAAAGACTAAAAACAATTAAAGAAGCTAAAGAATTGCAAGCTAAGTTACTAGAACAAGTATAAATTTTTTTAATGAAATATCGCAAATTCTCTGACCTTGGATGGAATGTATCAGAGATTGGATTAGGTTGCTGGCAAATAGGATGGTGTTGGGGAGATATATCAGATGAACAAGCAAGAAAAATTGTTAAAACGGCTTTAGATAATGGAGTTAATTTTTTTGATACCTCAGATTTGTATGGCGATGGTAGAAGTGAAAAATTTTTAGGAGAAATTATAAAAAAAAGTTCAGAAAAATTTTATGTAACTACAAAATTAGGTAGAAGAGTTAGAGGCACAAATTATCCCAAAGGTTATAAGCATAATTATATGGAAGAATTTGTTGATAGATCTTTAATAAACCTTGGAGTTGACTGCATTGATCTGGTTCAATTACATTGCCCACCAAATGAAATTCTTACTCAGGATAAAACATATAATGAAATGGATGAAATTGTTAAAAAAGGGAAAATATTACATTACGGAGTAAGCGTGCATAAAATCTCGGATGCTTTAGAAGCTATAAAACATCCGAATATTAAAAGTATTCAATTAGTTTTTAATATTTTCAGACAAAAACCTATTGATCATTTTTTGCAAGAAGCAAAAGAAAAAAATATAGCTATTATAGCAAGGGGCCCTCTAGCAAGTGGTTTATTGTCAGGAGAAATAGATAGATTAACTGAATTTCCTGAAAATGATCATAGAAATTATAATATTAATGGAGAAGCTTTTGATATTGGAGATACTTTTTCTGGAGTCAATTTTGAAAAAGGAATAGAAGCAGTTAATGAATTGAAGAAAATTGTTCCAAAAAATTACACTTTATCACAACTAGCAATAAAATGGATTTTGATGCATGATGCTGTGACTGTAGTAATACCTGGAGCTGTTAATGAATCTCAGGTTTTAATGAATTCTAGTGCCTCAAATTTAAATGATATCAGTAATATTATGGAAAAAATAACTAATATTTATAATGAAATTATTAAACCTGATGTTCATAATCGTTGGTAATAAATAAAACTTAATGAAATTTAATAGTTTAGGAAAAACAAATATAAAGATTAGCACTATTGGCTTGGGCACAATGACCTTCGGTGAACAAAATTCTGAAACCGAGTCATTCAATATTATGAACTTTGCCTTTGAAAATGGAGTGAATTTTTTTGATACTGCAGAAATGTATCCAATATATCCAAGATCAGAAACTTATGGTATGTCAGAAAAAATTATTGGCAAATGGATTAAAGATAAAAAAATAAGAGAAAAAATTATTATTGGAACAAAAATATCATCTAAGAATAAATTTGGTATTGGTGCTTCAAAACTTAAGTGGATTAGAGATGGAGGGGAAAAATTAATTTTTGATAAGAAAAATATTTATAAAGCGGTTGATGACAGTTTAATGAGATTAAGGACTGATTATATTGATATCTATCAATTACATTGGCCAGAGAGAAATGTTGGAATGTTTGGTCAGCTTGATTATAAGCACAGCCAATCAGAAAAATGGACACCTTTTGAAGAAATTTTAGAAAATTTAAAAAGTTTAATTAAAATTGGTAAAATTAGATACATCGGAGTTTCTAATGAAACTCCTTGGGGTATAATGAAATTTATTAATTTAGCAGAAAAAAAAAATTTACCTCGAATAGTAACTAATCAACATTGTTATAATTTAATTAACAGAATTTATAATACATCAAATTCTGAAGTATCAATAAAAGAGAAATGTGGACTTCTTGCTTATTCACCTCTTGCAGGAGGTATATTAAGTGGAAAATATATTAACAATGCAACACCAAAGAATTCAAGATATTCATTGTGGCCAAAAAAAAATTCAAAATTAACATCAGCTAGAACTGAAACTGCAGTAATGAAATATATTAAAGTTGCAAAGAAATATAATATCAAACCAAGTGTACTAGCGCATGCTTTTGTTATTAATCAACCCTTTTTAACAAGTAGTATTGTTGGTTCAACTTCTTCAATATACTTAAATGAAGCAATTGAAAGTTTAAAATTAAAATTTAATAATGAATTGTTGAATGAAATTGAAGAAATTCATTTATCAGACCCTAATCCTTCTATATAAAGAATTTGTTTATGGAATCTAATTTCAAAGATAATTTGAAAAATAATGGATACGCAGTAATTGATATAGAAAATATTAATATACTTAATGATCTTAGATCAACATTAATTAAAAAACTAAATATTGCTCAAGATATTGAGAGTATCGAAGATGTAAGAGAAGAAATTGCAAAAATGTCTAAATCAGAGGTTAATAAATCAATGATAGATCTTTTAAAACAAAGTAATTTATCTGAAATGATGATAGAAGCTTTTCCTTCACTAGTAAAACAACTGTGCGGTAATGAGCTGTTTATTCAAAGAAGAGCAACAGTTGTTATGAATTTACCAGGCGAAGGTCAAGCTAAACAATGGCCTCATTATGAACTGATGTCTGGTATATCGCCATTTACATATGTAATTTGGGTACCACTTCATGATTTAGAAAAAAATAGTGGTGTTTATTATTTAAAACTAGAAAAATCTCTGGAAATTATGAAAAAAGAAGAAGAAGAAGGGTTAGTAAATGGCCCTACTGTTCTTAATTTAATTAATGAAGGTTCTCCCTTGCCTCTTAAATATGGTCAGGGTGTTGTATTTAATCCTTTCGTGCTTCACGGTAATATTAAATTTTCGTCAAAATTAGCAAGAATTGCTTGCACAGTAAGGTTTCAAAGTTGCTCTAAACCACTATTACAAAAAAATAGCGATTATTTAAAATATTATAAACTAAATTAGTGAAATAACATTTATGACAACTGCAACTGTTACAACAGATATTCATATTGGGCCATTTACTATTCCTAGTAATGGGCAAAATATGATTATGAATAATTATGCCAGTAGAAATAAGATATCAGTAGAACTAGTTATTCCTGAGCCTATGAAATCAAATTCACTAGCAACACTCCAATGGATTCATGAAGAAAGGAAATTAAGCAAGGTAATCTTATGTTCAATACATCAATTACCAAAAAATATTAAGAATTTTGATATATTACTTAAAAACATGATCAATGTAGAATTTCATTTTGCTTTAGAAGGAGTAAAAGGTCAAGGCAATGAATTTTTAAAAAGTATATATAAAGAAGCAGAAATCTTTATGAAAACTAAAATTATTGATAGTAAAAATACAACCTGGCTAGATTTAAATAAAATTTATACTGATGAAGAAAAATAAAAAAAATAATAGAAATAAATTACATGATGAACATTTCCAAAAAATGATTTCATTTGATAAAAAAAAAATTGTACTAAGTTCATATGCTTCTTATGAGTGGATTATAGATCCTAAACATTTTGTATTTAGTTTATCTAGATATAAATTTGTATCAAAAATGCTTAAAGGCAAAAAAGATGTTCTAGAAATTGGTGCAGGTGATGGCTTTAAGTCCAGAATTGTTAGTGACCAAGTTCAAAATCTTGAATTAAGTGATGTAACAATTTCCTCAAAAGAACAATTTGAAAAATTAAATATAGATACAAATAAATATTTTATTCATGATTTTATAAAAACAAAATATAAAAAAAAATATGATGCAATATATGCAATTGATGTAATCGAGCATATTGAAAAAAATGTCTGTGACAAATTTATTAAAAATATTAAAAAAACTCTAAAATCTAATGGTGTTTTAATTGTTGGCTGTCCTAGTTTAAGTTCTCAAAAATATGCAAGTAAATACTCGAAAAAATTACATGTAAACTGTTTTGATAAAGATGACTTAGAAAAATATTTAAACAGGTTTTTTAATAATGTATTTACATTTGGAATGAATGATGAAGTTTTACATACTGGATATGATAAAATGTGCCATTACGTATTTGCTGTTTGCGTATTATAAACTTTACATTTAGATTTTTTTATATACTTAAAATATCTTATGAGTAAAAATTTTGCTGAAACTGGATATATAGTTTTAAGAAAGGCTATAAATAAAAATTTAGTTAACGAAATTAAGAGTGAAATTTATTCATTTTTAAAAATTAAAGACAAAACTGAAAAGAAAAAATTTCAAAGATTTTGTAAAATAGTAGAAAATATTAAAATTAAAGAGTTTGATTTTACTGAACCTATATTTGAGACTTTATTATATAGAGGTTTAATTAAAAAATTTTTTTTAGAAAAAAAATTTATTAATACAGTAGCTCATTTGCTAGGAAGAGATCTTGCATTCTGCAGTGATGGAGGAATAACTTTAAACTTACCAAAAAAAGCTAGTTCTAAAAAAAATTATTTATTCAAAGATTGGCATCAAGAAATTTGGTCAGGCGCCAGTCCTTCAACTGTTCAAATATGGTCACCATTAATTTTTGAAGATATTAATAGTGGTCAAATGGAAATTATGGAAGGGTCTCATAAATGGGGTCATATTCCTCATATGGGTAGAAAGCCAACTAAACTTCCTAAAAAATATAAAACAAAAAAACTAAACCTAGATTATGGAGATGTAATTATATTTAGTACTTTATTAATGCACAGATCTCTTCCTACTAAAAAACCAAGATTATCATTACCTGTATTAATTAAAAATTTTAAAGATAGAAACCACGTATTTCAGGATAATAGAAGTTTTAAAATATACTCATATTCTGAAATTACTAAATTAGAAAGAATTTTAGGAAATGAAATATTAAGTCCTTACAGACTTAAAAATATAGATGAAGAATCAAAAAATATATTCGAACCTAAAGATATTATATAAATTGTTTGTAAAAATTTCCCTCTCCTGAATCACAAGAAATCATATTGCCTGAAAATATCATATTATTTTTTCCAATTAATAATTTAATTAAATCTATCATTGTTTCTGCTTTTGGCATCTTTCCTGAAGGTATTCTTAATTTTATAAAATTATTATATGCTTCTAAATTATTTTTTTTTAATCTGTTCATTGCATTATTTTTAAATTCAAAGGCGCCAGGATTAATACCTGTAACACAAATATTTTTACTAGATAAATTTTTGGATAAAGTTCTTACATATGAAGAAAGTGCAGTTTTTGATGCATTATAGGAAATAGATCCAATTGATTCATTGGCGACAATAGAACCAACATGAAATAATGTTCCCCCTTTAACCTTGCTAATTAATGGAATTAATTCTCTATTAATTTCAAAAATTGAAAATAAATTTAAATTAAAAACCTTTAAATATTCTTCTTGAGTTGGGAGATAATTTTTAATACCTAAACCACCTCCAGCTACATGAATTATTATATCTAATTTGTCATATTCGGATAAAATTAGCTGTGTCATATTTGCAATACTTTCTGTGTCTTGAAAATCAGCTTTTACAATTTTGTGTTTTTTTTTATTAGTACAATTTCTTAAGGTAAGTTTAAGTTTATCTAATGACCTAGAAACCAAAATTAAATTACTTCCTTCTTTACTTAATTCTTTCGACATTAGTGAGCCTAAACCATTAGAGGCACCAGTAATTAATATGTTTTTATTTTTGAAAAAATTCATTTTTAATAATTAATAATTATTTTTTTAAAATCATTTGCAGAATTTACAACATAATCTGATTTTGAAAAATAATCTTTTTTTAATGTATTTGTTACGGCCACAGTCTTAATTTTAGCTTTCTTAGCAGAAGCAATACCCAAGGGAGCATTTTCATAAACAAAACACTCATTTGCTTTTAATTTTGATAAACTCAAAGCTTTCAAATACGGGTCAGGAAATGGTTTACCTCTGTTATAATCATCACCAGTAATGATATTATTAAATTTTTTTAAAAAACTTTTAGGTAAAGATTTGTTAACTCTTTTTTTTGTTCCTGCTGTCACAATGCTCAAATAAATGTTTTTATTAGATAAATAGTCAATTAAACCCAAAACGCCTGGATAAAATTTAATTTTATAATTATTTAAGAAATGTTTATTTTTATTAATAATTAATTTTTCAATTAAAAAATCATCTATTTGTTTGTTATTTTTATAGAAGATTTGTTTAATCAAATTCTGAAGTTTGGTTCCTTCATTTAAATAAAATTCTATTTTTTTTAAATTAATTTTGTGATTTAAAAGTACAGTTTTCCAGCCTATGTAATGTGAGTGCATTGATGTTATTAATGTTCCATCAAGGTCAAAAAAAACTCCTTTAATCATTAAATTTTGATAAGACAGATTTCATCCAATCACCTAGATATTTATAATGTGGGGATGAAATGATGCCTGCATCTTCTACAACTGGTTCATCAGAATAAATTGCACCAGCGTTATTCACATCATCTTTAATACTGTAATACCCAGATATTTTTTTTCCTTTAACAATATTTGCTGATATTAATAATTGAGACCCATGACAAATTGATCCAATTAAAATTTTTCTTTCATAAAAGTCTCTAATTATATTTAGCACAGTGATATCTTGTCTTAAATATTCCATTGCTTTTGCACCACCTGGCAGTATTAATAAATTATAATCATCTATTTTAACATCTGCTGGTGATATAACTTCTTGATCTTTGTTTGGAGGGATTTTAGTTTTCAGGATACCTTCAACTGGCATTCCACCTAGTAGTGAAACATCAACTTTGAAACTATCTTCTAACAATCTGTAATATGGATAAATAAATTCATGATCTTGAACTAAATTTCCTGACAAAATTAATGCAGATTTCATATTTTTTTTCCTTTATTTAAGCTTTGCATATAATGGTTAAAAGTGCTTTCATCAATTTCTTTTTTATTCAAAAAAGGATACATGTCTTCAAAAGTTGTGGCTTCAGATTGGCCGTCTCTATTTCTTTTATTTATTGCCTTAGGCATTTGCTCTTGGGCATTATCCATTATTAGTTCACAAATTACAGGACCTTTAAAATTCAAAATTTTATACAAATTCTTTTTCAGTTTATTGTGATTATCAATTTTATAATATTTTATTTTATAAGAATCTGAAATTAATTTGTAATTAGGAAATGACAATCCTGTTTTTTTATTTGATCCCATAATCCTGCTATTAAATCCAAGTTCTTGAGTCTGTTTAATTGTAAGATAACCACCATTATTATAAATAAATATTTTAATAGGTAAATTATGATGCATTACTGTAGCTAATTCTTGAATATTCATCTGAAAACCACCGTCACCAGATAAACAGATTACCTTTTTTTTATTTTTAGCAAATGATGCTCCAATAGCTGCAGGTAATCCCCACCCCATAGGAGCATGGCCTGAATTAGTAAAAATTTTTTGATATTGTTTTGTTTTAAATGCTTGATGAGTACCTACAAAAGATAAACCCATATCAGTGACAACTGTTTCATGTGCTTTTAAGAGATCTGATAAATAATCTACAAAAACATATGAATTTACATACTTTTTTTCTTTTTTATATTGACGCAAAACAATTGGATATTTTTTTCTTATAAAATTGCAATAATTTAGCCAATTTTTATTTGTTTTTTTTACTTTTAGGTATGAGTTTAATTTTTCAATAAATATTTTTGCATCTGAAGTTAATCTTAAATCAAAATCTAACGTTTTTTTATTAACTTCATAAGTATCTATATCAACTGTTATTTTGTAAGCATTTCTTGCAAAGTCTTTTGAGTTATATCCTGTAACCATAAAGGGCAATCTACTTCCAATAGAAATAAAAAGGTCTGAGTTTTGAACAATAAAGTTAGCTCCTCTCTCAGCAAAAGCACCAGGTCTACCAGCAAATAAAGGATTGTGATACTCCATAATATCAGTAGCATTCCATGTAAGTGCGAATGGGATTTTATGTTTATTAATAAATTTTTTATACTCATCTATAGATTTTGAAATCCTTACTCCTTGCCCTAGATGCAAAAGAGGTCTATTTGATTTTAATATTTTTTCTGCAATAAATTTTATTTTTTCTTCAAAAACTCTAGATTTATTTTTATAAGCTTTATTTTTTGCTGGTGCTTTGTATGGTTTTAATTTTCTTGGATCTACTAATGCGGATTGAATATTAGCTGGAATATCAATCCAAACAGGGCCTGGTCTTTTGTCTAGGGCTAAAAAATGCGCTTTTTCTAAATGATACCTAATATCTTTTGCCTCATTAATAATAATTGAATATTTAGTTATAGGCTTTACTAAACTTATAATGTCTATTTCTTGAACTCCTAGTTGTCTTAAGCCTGTTTTTTGAATTGTTTGATTTAAAAATACCTGACCTGATACAAATAATACTGGTATTGAGTCAATCCAACAGCTGGAAACACCTGTAATAGTATTTGTTCCGCCTGGACCTGTTGTTACAACTGCAACACCAATGTCATCATTTTGTCTAGCATAACTTTCAGCAGCAAATGAAACTGCTTGTTCATGATGACAAGATATATATTTTATTTTTTTTGACCTCTGCAAACTATCACACAAAAAAATAGATCCACCTCCACTAACAGTAAAAACAAATTTTGATCCTATTTTATTGAAAAATTCAACAACATAATCAGCAACAGTTATCATCTTATATTCCTTATTATTTAATTATTTCTCTTAAAAAATAAATTTATTTTATTAGAGATAAATTTTATTTCTTCCTTTTTTAAATATTGATTAATCGGTAAAGTCAAAATTGTTTTTGCTTGCTTTTCTGCAATTTTAAAACTGCCCTTTTTATATCCTAAATTTTTTGCAGCAGGTTGCAAATGTATTGGAATTGGGTAGTGCACAGCAGTTGTTATGTTCTGCTTTGCTAGAAATTTTCTTAGAATATCTCTTTTTTTTACTTGAATAACGAATGTATGATAAGTGTTAAATTGATATTTTTTTTCATCAGGAAAATATACATGCTTAGGGTCCAAATATTTTTTATATAATTGAAAATTATCCCTTCTTTTTTTAATTATATTTCTCAAATTTTTTATTCTATAGTTTAAAATTGCTGCTTGTAAATTATCCATTCTAGATACATATCCAAATTTTTTAACTCTATTTCTATTAATCATTCCATGTGACCGTAATTCTTTAATTTTTGAAAAAATTTTATAATTATTTGTTGTTAGATAGCCGCTATCACCTATTGCATTTAAGTTTTTTAGGGGGTGGGCTGAAAAACATCCTACATCACCAATTGAACCTGCTGGCATATTGTAATGATGAGAACCTATGCTTTGGGCAGCATCTTCAATAACAGGTATTTTGTATTGTTTGGAAATTTTTATAATTTCTTTCATTTCTGATATTCGACCTGTTAAATGAATAGGCATGATCGCTTTTGTTTTTTTACTTATAGCGTTCTCTATTAATCTTGGATTAATGTTTTGATCAGAGAGAACATCAACTAAAACTGGCTTTGCGCCCAAATGCACAATAGTAGCAACAGATGCAATAAAAGAATTAGGTGTGGTAATTACTTCATCACCTCTTTTTACACCAAGTAAATGTAGTGCAAAAGTAAGGGCATCAGTTCCACTGTTAAGAGCAACTGCATATTTAGTTTTGCAAATTTTTGCAATGCTATTCTCAAATTTTTGGATTTCATTTCCTCCAACCCACTGATCATTTAGCAATACTCTATCAATAATTTTTAGTAAATCTTTCCTTTCATCTTTCCATTGAGTGTTGATATTTACATAAGGAACTCTCATTATAAAGCTGAATTATTTAATTTCATTAATAGGATGGTTTAAAATAGGATAAATTTATCATACTCCTAAAGATTTGGCTGATGAAAAATAATAGTCTCCAGAAAAATTAATTTCCTTAAATAAACTCCTCCATTCTTTTTTAAGTAAAATACTGGTACCTATTAAAGTCCATTTATAAAATTTATTTCTTTCCTCATCATTTTCTCCTGAGGCTAAAACTATATAGCTATTTTTTGCAACACGTTCGATTTCCTTTAGAGATTTAATAACATCTCCCAAATTTTGCATATAAAGAGAATTAAAAGCGATAACAAAATCAAAATAATTATTTTTAAAAGGAATATTGTAATATTGTGATTCAATTAATTTACTTTTACAGTCTACTGCCTTCTTTAATGCATACGGATGATTTTCTATTCCATAAGATTTAATTCCTGGAAGTAAAATATTAATATCTTTTAGTAAAAATCCTTTTTTACAACCCAAATCTAAAACTCTTGATTTGTTTGTTAATTTGTATTTTTTAATTATTTTAGGAAGAAGTTTCTTCCATCTACCATCATATTTAAATCCACCATATCCATCAAGTCTATTTCCATCATAATATTCTTTACCTAACTTCCATGCATTCATTTTATTAATTATTGTTCTTTCCTGCGCAACTTTTGCTCTTACTTTTACCGGTTTTTTAAAATATCCTATATCAAAATGCTTTCCCATATTTTAACTTTCTTCATTAATTTTAATTAAAATTCTTCCAGCTTTACCAGTTTTAAAAGTATCAATAGCTTTATTAATATCTGACAATTTAAATTCATGCGTGATTAAATCATTAAAATTTATTTTATTATTTTTTACAAGTCTTATATACCTTGGAATATCTTTATCTGGTATAGATTCTCCCCCATGAGAAGCTCTTAAAATTTTTTTAAATGCTAAAGGCAATGAATAAATTGATATCTTTTCATTTGGGACTCCCACAAAAATAGTTTTACCGTCATTAGGTGTAATCTCGAATGCATTTTCCATAATTTTACTGTTTCCTGTTGTTTCAAAAACAATTTCTGGACCTTCATTATCTAATATCTTTTTTATTTTTATTTTCAAGTTTTCATCTTGAGAGTTAAACGCATGTGTTATTCCAAATTTCTCTCCCATTTTTAATTTGTCTTGATGTATATCTAAGCCAATTATTGGATAAGCTGAAACAAGTGATGCGGCGTAGGCAATGCTTAGCCCCATACCTCCTAATCCATATATTAATACAGATTGACCAATTTTTACTTTAGCATCATTGTTAACCGCTCCAAATCCAGATGTTATCGAACAGCCAAATAAAGCTGCAATGCGTAAGTCAAATTCTTTTGGTATTACTGTAAGTCTATTTTCAGAAATAATTGCCTTTTCATTAAAAGTTGTAACCCAGCCAGCGTTTACTACTTTTCCATTCCAATTGTATTTTGGAGTTTGAGATTGAATTCCTTCACTTGGCCTCCAATGAAGCACTACATAATCTCCTACTTTAACTGTACTAACGCCTTCACCAATTTCTTCAACAACACCTGAACCTTCATGACCTAAAAGGTGAGGTAAAAATTTATCAGGACCCTTAATTGCTTCAATTTCATTAAGTTGTGCACCACACAATCCACTGTAAAAAATTTTTACTAAAACTTGGCCATAATGCAATTCATTAGGAGTTTTTATATCTGCCAAAACTAATGGCTCATTACTTTTTACTAGTATAGCTGCTTTCATTGATTAACCTATTATTTTTTATAAAAATCCTTAATGCACTTAACAATATATTTCATTTCTTTCAATGTTAAGTGTTGATCGCAAGGAAATGTAATAATTTTTTTAGTGTGTTGATCAGTAATTGGAAAATCACCTTTTTTATGATTTAAGTATTTTAGACTTTGCTGAAGATACATGGGTTTTGGATAATGAACTTTTGCCTCAATTCCTTTACTATGACAATATTTAAGAAGGCCATTTCTGTTTTTAACAAAAATTACGTAGAGATGGTAAACTAACTTAAAATTTTTTGGTCTAGGAGGTATTGTAATTTCAGGAATTTTTGAAAAATTTATATCATAAAATTTAGCATTTTTAATTCTTTGATTTGCTATAAATTTAGCTTTTGGCAATAACCAATTACCTACCACAGCTTGAAAGGTATCTAGTCGTGAATTATATCCAGATATTTTTACAGTGTCTCTATCTACCAATCCATGGTTTCTTAATAATTTTAAATGTTTATAAAATTTAAAATTATTAGTTGTGATAATTCCTCCATCAGACCATACATTAATATTTTTTAGAGGATGTAAGGAAAAAGCTCCAAATTCACCCCAAGTTCCTGAATTTTTTTTGTTTATACTTGCTAAAATAGATTGGCACGCATCCTCCACAACAGGTATTTTATATTTTTTTGATATTTTTAATAACTTTGGCATATCCGTCATATAGCCTGTAAAATGAACGGGAACTATTGCTTTGGTTTTTTTTGTAATTTTTTTTTCTAACAAATCAACATTCATACAAAAAGTATCATCGCAATCTACAAATACTGGCTTAGCACCTATTTCTGTTATTGCACCAACAGTTGCGACAAATGTATTTGCTGCTGTAATAACCTCATCTTCAAAACCTACATTAAGCGCTTTTAGGGATAATTTTATAGCATCAGTTCCTGAATTAACACCAATTGCATATTTTGTTCCTATTAATTTTGCAAAACGTTTTTCAAAAAGATCAAGTTCTTTGCCTAAGGTGAAATCACCAGTATCAACAAATGTTTTTAAATTTGACCATAAATCTGAAGCATTAGAAAATTGCTGTTTTAAATAAGAATATCTTACTTTCATATAATTATATTTTCTATTCTATTTTTTATTTTTTTATTTTTTATAACATTTAAAATAACTAAAGGTTTAGACATTGCAAAACTTTTGGAAAGTATTTTCAAAGTACTTGTTTTTACAATTTCTCCTGCTGAAATTACGTGCTGTTTTCTATTATCAACAAGACTACCTTCTAATATTGCAGTTGATGAATAGTAATCTTCTTTAAGAATTTTACTCAATTTATCAGTTTTTTCAATTATAATATCTAAATCATTAAATTTATAAAAATTCTTTTTTCCAATTTTTGGTTTTTTAAATTTTACTAAACTAGGATCTAAATTAGATGTGAAATTTTTACCTTCATATTTTTTTGACTTTCTACCATATTTATCCTCTAATCTAACTAAATCAACTTTATCATATGGATTTTCTGTTTCTAATAAGTAAAGACCATCATCAGATACAGATTTTATAGAATGGAATAAGCCAGGTCTAAATATTAATCTAGAAAGAGGTTTCATTAACTTTACATTTTTTTTATAAATTCCATATTGAACTTCAGCTTTGCCTCCAAGAATTATAAATCCTGTCTTTTTTTTTGTGTGACAATGTAATGATGTTTTTTGACCATTTTCTATTTTTAAAAAAGTTATGGCTAATTTTTTTTTATCATAATATATTACGTATTCATAACCCCATGGTTTATTTACAACTTTAGTATTATAAAAATCATTTTTTTTCATCATCAAGTAAGGCTAATAGATTGCATCATTTTTATATTAAAATATTTTTCATCATCAAAGGAATTAGGTAACATTTTATTTTCAAAAGCATTTTTAAGGTCATTAACTGCATCTCTTATAGTAAAGCTGGTAGTAAAACCCAAAACACTTTTAATTTTTTCCGAACTAACATGATAAGATCTATTATCATCTGTCTCCGTATGAACTATAGAAACATCTTGACCAATTACATATCTAACATCATCAGCTAATTCGTCTACAGTTTGATTTTTAAATCCTACATTAAAAATTTGACCATTTATTTTGTTTGGAGGTGCATTCAATAAATTAATATAAGATCTTACCATATCTTCAATATGTATATTTGGCCTAAGTTGATTGCCCCCAAAAACTTTTATTTCTCTTTTATGAAATGCATGATTGGTTAAGATATTAACCACAACATCAAGTCTTTGTCTTCTTGCATATCCACAAACTGTTGAAGGTCTTATAGTAGTTGTAATAAAATTATCAGACTTGTATTTATTTAAGATATTTTCACAATTTGCCTTGTATCTTGAATAGTCAGTTAATGGCTCTAAGCTCATATCTTCAGTAACATTCTTTTCATTTTTTATACCGTATACTGATGAGGATGAGGCATAAATAAATCTGGTGATTTGACTTTCTGAGCTAATTTTTACAAGTGGTTCAAAAGCATCTAAATTTATTGATTTTCCTAAACTAGGATTTAGCTCAAAACTTGGATCATTTGAAATACAGGCTAAGTGTATAACAACATCGTGGCTAGGTATAATTTTTTTAAGTAAAGCTTGATCTCTAATATCTCCCTTTATCTTAACGAGTTTTGTATCATCTGATAATACATTCTCTCCATAAATCATCAAATCAAGTACAGTTACTGAATGTCCAAGTTTAATCAAATCAGGTACAAGTTTTGAGCCAACATATCCAGCACCTCCAGTAATCAAAATTTTCATATATTTAATTCAAATCTTATATTTGTTCATTTGTAAAAGATAAATAACATTGTTCTCTTCCAAAAAGTTTTGAAAAAAATAACATTTTTTTTATGTCATTAATCTTTACATTTTTTTTTGATAACAAACTATCTGCCTCTATTAAACTTTTTAATGTATTGTCATTAACATCATTTTTAAGATTTTTAATAATTTTCCTTAAAGTTGGTTTCACTTTTTTGATATACTCATTATAGCCCAGATTCTCAAAATTTTTTGTTATTATAGCAAATTTAGAACACAAATTTTCAAGGTAAATATTTTTTTCTTCACTACGCTTAGATCCATTCATTCTATAATCTATTAAACAATGACTTATTAAATTATACTCAGATAGAAAAGTCTGATTATATTTCCTTTTATTCCCATGTAAGGACTTATACCATCTCCATTCATTGCTAAATCTTGGAACCGAATTGTAAATATTGAATTTTCTTTTAAGAAGTTTGTTGCAGAGATTTGGTGTATTATAAGCAACACACAAATAGGGATTAAGGATGCTATCTTGTATCCAATGATCATATGATCTTCCCATGCTATTTAAATTTTTTAGATGTGAAGAAAAAGCTTCTTTTAAAATTGATGTATTTTCTTTTATATTTTTTTTATTTTCTATTAAACGATAGGCAATTAATCTCCTAATATATGTAGCCATTGCTCCTATTGGAGGCAAAAAAGAAATTAATAAAACTCCACCTGGTTTTACAAAATTTGACATTTTTTGTAGCATATTCTTGTCATATTTTAAGTATCCTCCTGGCCAACCTTCAGTAATAACTACATCATAAAGTTTAGTATTTTTAAAATCATCAAGTGATTTTTGATATAGTTTAGGTTTTGTGTGTTTAACTTTAAGATTTCTAAAAATATTTTTTATATCTCTACATCCTTTAGGATTTGGCTCAACTAGATCATATGTATTTGGCAATAATGTTGAGGTGTATATACTGTTATGACCTGAACCTGGAGCAATTTCTACAATATCCTTTCCTTTAAAAAAACTAGGTGTGAAACCTAAAAGACGGTATAAACTTTCTCGAATTTGAAAATGTTTATTAATATTTTTTAAATTATAATGTACTGGTGATATACCTTCATTTACATAATACTCAAGCTCAATTGACTTATGAGAAAATTTCATAATTTAGTTTAGTATATTATTTTATAAAAAAATAAATATTACTTTTTTTTAATATATTATTATTTCAGCTTTAAGATTAAATTAATGATATTGATTTACTCTAATAATTTGACGGTACACTCTTTGTTAAATCTTTGGCAGTTATTCTATCTTTAACATGATCACTATCATTAACAAACATGCCTACAAACCATCTTCCCTTATTACTATTCCATACTAATTTCTCATCAGGATCAACTTTTTCAACACCATGAGGTATTGAGCCATAAAATAAAACAGCATCACCTTCTTGAAGTTTATTTTCAATATTAATTTTTTTGGATTTAGAAGATTTAAAATAAAAACCACCTTTATTAAAATCTTCACCAATCTTACTCATTATTATACCAGATACAATTCTCTGATTTTTTCGGGGATCAACATGATCTCTTAATTCACCACCTCCAGCTGGATATCTTACCACTTGCAATCTGTCAATTTGACCATCACTTGGAATATTTTTTTCAAATGCATATTTTGAATTACCTGCCAAACATTTAACATATCTCCAGTGTTTATATACTCCATCTTTAAGTTTTTTTTCTAACTTACTTTTTATATTCCAATTATAAAAATAAAAAGAATGTTTTATTGCAAAAAGACTATATTTTTTTGTAATTTTTTTATCAATTGCTCTATGAAAATTTGGAGTACCATTAAACATTTTATGAAAACTTTGCTTTCTATTTTTTTTATAAAAATTAACTAAATCCAATACTATTTTTTTAAAGTTTTTTGGTGCACAATTTCTTAAAATATATGCCTCATTATTCACATAAATATTTCTAATAAGTTTTTTTACATAGACTTCATTTTTTTCATCAACTGCCTTTTTTAATTTAGTAAACTCTAAATATTTGATTTTTCCTATTGTTTTTGGTGGATCAAATTTTTCTTCTAAATAGCTCCAATAATTATTAATTTTTTTTTCAAATGAATTCATTTATTTTAATATATTTTCTAAGGTTCTTAACATATTTAATTTATTAATTGAAACTTTATTACCCATAGTTTCTACTGATTGGGATGCGGCTAAAGAGCTTATCAACAAAGTTGTATCACTATCAATGTTTAATTTTAGGCATGGCCCAATTACTGATAACATTGTATCTCCTGCACCAACTTTATCAACAATTTTATTAGCAAATGCATCTACATAGAAAAATTTTTTTATTTTTCTTTTATACAAAACAGCTCCATCTCCTCCCTTGGTAACGATCAAATTATCTATTTTTTTTTCATTAGATAAAGAAATTATAAGAATTTCTAAATCACTTATGTTATCTCTTTTTTCATGTCTTATCTCTTTTTCATTAATAATTAGAGTATTGAATTTATTATAATTTCTGATTGTATGAAAACCTATATTTGAAGAATTAACTTGAGCGTTTAAAGCTAAAAACTTTGAATTTTTACAAATATACTCAGCACTATTTTTAGATATTAAACCATGCCCATAATCTGAAACAATAACTAAATCATTTTTCTTAACCTCTTTTTCAAGCATTCTTTGAAATTTTAATTCATCCTGTTTTTTTAAAATTTCATCATTGATATTGTATATGCCCAATAGCTTACTTTGACTTATGTCATCTATGTATCTTTTTTTAACAATTGTTGGAGATTTTTCCTTGAAAAGAAAATTTGTTTTAATTGTTTTTGGTAAATTTTTTTTTATTTCATTTAAGTGTTCTTTTTTTTTGCCCAACATTGAAATGACAGTAACTTTGTCAGTAAATTGACTGAGGTTTCTAGCGATACTTAAAACGCCCCCAAGATATTGATCTCTTTTTGTTTCCTTAAAGGTTAGAATAGGTTCTTTTCCAGACTTACCTAAGACTTCGCAAAAATTGTACTGATCTATAATTGTTTCACCTATTACAAGAATTTTAAATTCCTTAATTTTATCGATAAGACTTTTTATTTGTTTAAAATTAGTAATCTTATTTATTTTCTTTAAAATTTGTTTTTGTCTTTCAGTATGAAAATCAGTGTGGTTATTTATTAATCTACTTGAACTAAATGTTAGTTCCTCTGTGAATACTATGCTGCCTTTAATTTTCTTTATTGCATTTATTTCATTTTTGATTTCACCTGAAATATCATTATCAAAGTTTTTATAATCTTTACCCTTGCAATAAATATCTGGCTTAAGAAGAGTTATAGCATTTATAGCAGTTGGTGAATCGTTAATTGCAACATAATCTACAGTCTCCAAGGCTGCTATTGCTTCACTTCTTAAGCTATGATTAAAAATAGGTTTTCCAGGACCTTTATTTACAAATCTATCAGATGTTAGTGTTACAATAAGTTTATCTCCATATTCTTTAGCTTTTTTAAGATGTTTAATATGGCCTATATGCAATAAATCATAAACACCATGGCATAGGACAATTTTTTTAAATTTCTTTTTCTCAGAAAATATTTTCTTTGAAAGATTGTTTAATGAATAAATTTTTTGTTTCATCTTGATAAATACTTAAACCAATTTTTAGTTGCAGATTTTATACTTCTTGGAGACCAAAGTGGAGCAAATTTCCAATCATAAATTTTATTTAACATAATTTTTACTCCATTCTCAAATTTAATAGATGGTTTCCATTTTAATTCTTTTCTGATTTTCTGAGTATTTGCCCATGTTACTTTTGGTTCTCCTGGCCTATTTGGTATAAAAATGATTTTACCTCCAATAAGTTTTGCTAATTTAACTATTGATTGAGGGTTGTCACTTCCTAAATTGTATACTTGTCCTTTCTTTTTTGAAATTGCTGCTTTGTAAAATCCTTCAACAACATCTGTTACAAAAATAAAATCTCTTGATTGTGAGCCATCACCGATAACTGTTAAAGGTTTGTTTTGCAGTTTTTGTTTAAAAAAAACTCCAAAAACAGCTCCGTAAACTCCTGTTGTTCTAACTCTCGGGCCATATGCGTTAAAAATTCTAATTGATATTGTGGGTAATTTATAAACTTTAAACCAATGTATGACCGCTTGCTCTCCCATATACTTACTTAAAGCATATGGATGTTCAGGATTTACAATTGTATTTTCACTAGTTCTGTAATTGTAAATACCGTAACAAGAAGATGAAGCTGCGTAAACAAATTTTTTGATTTTTGCATGCCTAGATGCTTCAAGAACTTTAATGGTTCCACGAACATTAGTTTCAATATATTTATCTGGGTTTTCTATTGAAGGAATTAAATCTCCAAGACCTGCAAAATGAAAAACGTAATCAGTATTCTTAAAGAATTTATTTTTTTTATCTAATTTACAAATATCTATTTTAATTACTTTTAATTTTTTATTTTTGATATTATGACTTAAGTTTTTTTTATGACCACCTACAAAATTATCTAAGACTAGTACTTTAAATTTTTTTTTTAAAAGTAAATCAACCATGTGGCTTCCGATAAAACCTGCACCACCTGTTACGATTGCTTTCGGTATTTTTTTCATTATTAATATTAATATAATATTTTTTTTTTCTAAAGATATTAAATTGATAAAATAAAAAATCCTGGCAACGACCTACTCTTCCATGCCTTAAGACAAAGTACCATCGGCGCTAACAGCTTTCACGGTCGAGTTCGGGATGGGATCGGG